>ERZ773188.192-NODE-192-length-74231-cov-3.616507_pt1 | contig 74231 bp, 61 predicted proteins | sample MGYA00581011_ERZ773188 | MGnify/ENA primary metagenome ERZ773188 (study PRJEB29015, sample SAMEA2737798) | human gut metagenome | biome: human gut; feature: human-associated habitat; material: faeces | place: China | collected 2012 ...
GGCCCGTGAAGCCGACGGGCCGTGAAAAGCGACGTTGGGAATAGGCAATCCGAGAATTGCCCGGACATGCAGGGCAAATTGCGACAGGTCCTGGGAAATCATCGTCACCATACCCGTATCGTGCGGCCGTGGCGACACCTCGCTGAAAATCACCTGATCTCCCCGGATAAATAACTCCACGCCGAAAATTCCCCAACCGCCCAAAGCATCGGTTACCTTCCCGGCTATGAACTGTGCCTGTTCTTTCAATGCCGGAGTCATCGGCTGCGGCTGCCACGATTCGCGGTAGTCCCCGTCTTCCTGATAATGGCCGATCGGCTCCAGAAACGATGTTCCACCGGCATGCCGGACGGTCAGTTGGGTTATTTCATAATCGAACGGGACAAAACCTTCCACGATCACACGGCCGCTGCCAGTACGTCCTTCATGCTGAGAAACATACCATGCCCGCTCGACATCTTCCTCCGTGCGGATTACGCTTTGTCCGTGTCCCGAAGAGCTCATCACCGGTTTCACTACGCACGGAATGCCCACTTCGCGCACGGCTTCCGTAAATTCCGCACGGGTCGAGGCGAAACGATACGGAGAGGTCGGCAATCCCAACTCTTCCGCAGCCAGACGGCGGATACCTTCGCGGTTCATGGTCAATTTGGCCGCTTTGGCGGTAGGTACGACATGATAACCTTCAGCTTCCAGCTCTAACAGCGTATCGGTTGCAATAGCCTCGATCTCGGGAATAATGTAATCCGGTTTTTCCGCCTCGATAATTTCACGCAGCCGTTTACCGTCCAGCATCGACACTTCGTATGAGCGGTGTGCGACTTGCATGGCCGGAGCATCGCGATAGCGGTCCAATGCGACCACCTCGACCCCGTAACGTTGCAACTCAATGGCAATCTCCTTGCCCAGCTCTCCGGAACCGCACAGCAAAGCCTTCTTGCCGATCGGAGAAAATACAGTTCCTATTTTGACCATAATTCTGTTTGTTGGAAAACTTGATAAGGAGACAAAGATAGCCGAATCCGGCCGATTTTCTCTGCCGGGCCCTTAAAATTTTGATTCTGGTTTTGTAGCAGGATTGCCTATTGATCCATATATTGTATATTTGCAGAATAATCAGCACTTCTAAACCGGCTCCGATGAAAAATATAGCGAAACTCCTGTTGCTTCTGGCATTGCTCGTGTGCGGCGCCCGGCAGGCCCAGGCCCAAACCTATGCCAAGTTGAACGGCCTTTATGCACTGGTCGGAGTCATCAATCCGGCGTTCGAATTCACGCTCTCGCCCAAATCCACCTTCCAGACCGAACTGGTCATCTCACCGTGGAAAGAGGTCGGAAGCAATGGCAAACACATGTTGTTCGGGATTTTTATGAACGAATACCGCCGCTATTTCAGACAGCATAACGACGGTTGGTATCTGGCCGGGAACGTCGGCATGATGGCGTTCGATATGTCGAAACCCGAATTCCGGAGTGGCAAACTGAGGCTCGAAGACCGCTATTGCAAAGGCTACGGCATGATGTTCGGCCTTGCGTTCGGCTATGAATACAAATTCAAAGAGCGCTGGTTGCTGGACGCCTACCTCGGTTGGGCCTATATGGCAAGCTGGTATAACGGATACAGCTTGGACGGACAAATCGACATGAATCCGCACAGGCCGGTACCGCCCGAGCATCCCGATCCCTGGAACGGTTCAGCCGAGTGGCTGCCCAACAAGATCGGGCTGTCGATCGGATTGCTGATCTGCGATCCGCACCGTAAAAAGAAATAATTGCTATATTTAATGTAATTAATGCCTCTAACATATGTCTGAAACACCTGTCAAGCCTGAAACCGAAGAGATCGACCTGCTGGAACTGGCAAAAAAAATCTGGGCGAAACGCCGTTTTATAATCAAATATGCGTTGAACGGCGCCGTTGCCGGCCTGGTGATCGGCTTCAGCCTCCCAAAAGAATACACTTCATCGGTGAAAATGGCACCCGAAGAGGGAAAATCCAATAAGACCAGCAATATGGCCGGCCTTGCCGCATTGGCCGGATTCGACCTCAGTGGTGCAGGAGGAGTAGACGGAATCAATCTGATGCTGTACCCTGACGTTGTTCAAAGTACGCCTTTCATCGTCGAATTGAGCCAGATTCCGGTTCAACCGAAAAAGAGCGGAAAACTGTCGCTTTACGATTACATCGACACCGAGTTGTCGTCTCCCTGGTGGAGTTATATCCTGCGTGCTCCGATAAAAGCACTTGGCTATATTGTTTCGCTATGGTCAGAAAAAGAAGAACCGGGAGCCGTGATCAACCCCAAAGCGCTGACCCGCGAACAGGCCCAGGTGCTGGAAGGTTTATCGAAACGCATCAACATTAGCGTGGACAAAAAGACAGGTGTGATTACCGCCTCGTCCACGATGCAGGATCCCGTGGTTGCAGCCGCTGTCACGGATTCGATGGTTCGTAAACTGGAAGAGTATATGGGTGATTACCGGACTGAAAAAGCAAAACGTGACCTGGCTTTCACCCAGGAGTCCTACCAGTCGGCCCGCGAGAGTTACCACGAAACCCAACGCCGCTATGCATCCTATATGGATGCTACCCAGAATGTAGCCCGCCAATCGGTAAGGGCCGAGCAGGAGCGGCTTCGCAACGAGCAGACCCTTGCTTACGGCGTATACAGCCAACTGGCCCAACAGCTCGAAATGGCCAAACTCAAAGTGCAGGAACAAACCCCGTGCGTCACGATCATCGAACCGGCCGGAGTGCCGACCCGCAAATCGAACACCAGCAAAGCCGTTATTTTAATCGCGTTTACATTTTTGGGAGCTTTTGCCGCTTCCGGCATTGTGGTCGTAAAAGACCTGTTTTTCAAAAAGGAAAATCCGGATGAGGGAACAGGAATCGGCGATAATCCAAGCTTGTCTTAGTAGGTAATCTCGAAACAACTACTGTAAATTTCACCATCGACAAAAAGGTTGTTGTTAATAAAAAAGGACTGGCATATTTTACATGCCAGTCCTTTTTTCTGCCTTATAACATTACCGGATAAACAGCAATTCCCTATATTTGGGCAGCGGCCACTGTTCGTTGTCCACCACCTGCTCGAGTTTGTCGACATGGTAGCGAATTTCATCGAGGAGTCCGGCGACCGTATCGTGATAAGCCACGGCTTTGGTTCGTTCGCAGTCGATTTTATTAGCCACCTTGCGTGCACCGACCATCCGGATCGTCAGGTTCTGGATCTCGGCGATATGGCCCGAAATATTCTCTACCAAAGCGATGTCCCGCGCCGATAGTTTTTTCCACTGATCGTCGGTAAAGAGCGATTGCAGTTTAAAAATTTTATCCAGCAACACGCTTTCGTAACCCGAAGCCACCGGCAGGATATGGTTCATCGCCATATCGCCCAGCACCCTCGCTTCGATCTGTATCTTCTTGGTGTAGGTCTCCCACATGACTTCCACACGCGCCTCCAGCTCTTTTTTGCTCAGCACATGTGTCCGCTCGAACATCTCCACGCTTTCCGAAGCCAGGTAACGGTCGAACATCTCCGGTGCGGATACCGTGCAATCCAGTCCGCGCCGAGCCGCCTCCGCCTTCCACTCCTCGGTGTACCCGTTTCCATCGAAATGAATCGCTTTGCATTCACGCACATACCCTTTGAGTACGGTATAAATGGCTTTCATCGAATCTTCGCCATTCCTGATACGCGCATCGACAGCTGTTTTGAACTCGGTCAACTGATCGGCCACCGCCGCATTCAGCACGGTCATCGCTCCTGCACAGTTGGCCGACGAGCCGACGGCGCGAAATTCAAAGCGGTTGCCGGTAAAGGCAAACGGAGAGGTACGGTTGCGGTCGGTATTGTCCAGCAACAATTCAGGAATATGTGGAATCCCTTCCATCTTGAAGCCGCTTTTGCCGTTAAACACAATCTCATCCTGACCCGTACAACTGGACATTTTGTCGAGCGCCTCCGAGAGCTGGCGCCCCAGGAAAACCGAAATAATGGCAGGCGGCGCCTCGTTGGCCCCAAGGCGGTGCGCATTGGTCGCATTGACGATGCTCGCTTTCAGCAATCCGTTGTATTTATAAACCGCCATCATCACATTCACCAAAAATGTAATGAACTGCAAATTGTCTTTCGGGGTCTTGCCGGGCGAGAGCAGGTTCACTCCGGTATCCGTCCCCAACGACCAGTTGCAGTGCTTGCCGGAGCCATTGATTCCCTTGAAGGGTTTCTCATGCAGCAGCGCCCGGAAACAGTGTTTGCGGCAGATGCGTTTGATTGTCGACATCAACAGCAGGTTGTGGTCGTTGGCAAGGTTCGCTTCTTCATATACCGGCGCCAATTCGAACTGGTTAGGCGCCACTTCGTTATGACGTGTCTTAACCGGAATCCCCAGCTTCCAGCATTCATATTCGAGCTCTTTCATGAAAGCCATCACCCGGGTCGGAATCGCCCCGAAATAATGATCTTCCAACTGCTGGTTTTTCGCACTCTCATGCCCGATCAGCGTGCGGCCGGTCAGCATCAGGTCGGGCCGGGCCGCCCACAGTCCTTCGTCCACCAGGAAATACTCCTGCTCCCAGCCTAAGTACGAATGCACCTTCCCTACGGTCGCATCGAAATATTGGCAGACCGCAACAGAGGCTTTGTCGACTGCCTCGAGGGAACGGAGCAACGGAACCTTGAAATCGAGCGCTTCGCCTGTATAGGCGATAAAAATCGTCGGAACGCAAAGTGTCGTCCCCACGATAAATGCCGGAGAGGTGGCGTCCCAAGCCGAATATCCGCGCGCTTCAAACGTATTGCGAATCCCTCCGTTCGGGAAACTCGACGCATCAGGCTCTTGCTGGATTAGCAATTTACCCGAAAATTCTTCGATTACCCCACCCTGTCCATCGGGTTCGATGAACGCATCGTGTTTCTCGGCCGTACCTCCGGTCAACGGCTGAAACCAATGAGTATAATGGGTCGCACCCATATCCATCGCCCATTGCCTCATTCCCGAAGCGACGCTGTCGGCCAGATCACGGGCCAGCGCCTTACCGTGCTTCATCGTCTCCAGCAAAGCCTCGTAGGTTTTCTGGGGCAGGTATTTGCGCATTTTCTCCTCATTGAATACGTACATGCCGTAATACTCTGAAGGACGTTTTTCCGGTGCCGGAACATCCAGCGCCTTGCGTTTGATTGCATCTTCCACCACTTTGAATCTCAGTGTTGCCATATTCGGACAAGTTTAAGAATTATTTGGTATACTGGAATCGGATCCTAATCCGCTACAAATATCAAAATATTTTTTATTTCATGCAATTTTTCAGGGGTTATATTCAAAAAATACTCATTTTATCAACATGACACCCCTAAAATAAGCATATATAAAACCGAAAATAATACTTCTCCCCTGATCAACCCCCATTGTTTATCCGGCACAAGAAAGAAAAAAAATAGAGGGACTGTTCCATCCCTCTATTCCATAATTTTCAGTCATCGTCCACTCCTGTACATCCTAAAACAATTTGCGTATCATGCGAAATCCATTATAAGGGGGATATTTCATCGCAAAATCCGACTTGCGCGGAGCTGTCAGTACGGAACGGGGACGGGAAAAGGTCTCAAAACTATATCGACCGTGATACTGCCCCATCCCGCTCCCTCCTGCTCCGCCGAACGGCAGTGCAGGATTGGCCAGATGCAATACCACGTCGTTGACGCAGCCGCCGCCGGAATCGACCCGGCCGAAAAGAGCTTCACCGGTACGCCGCTCTCCGAAATAATAAAGTGCCAACGGCTTTTCCCGTTCTGAAATAAAAGGAACCACCTCTGCCTCTAAATCATCGAATTCGAGGACGGGCAACAGAGGACCGAAAATTTCCTGTTGCATCAACGGACTGTCCGGCACCACGTCCCGCAGCAGTGTCGGGGCGACATAGCGGGCTGCCGCATCGGTTTCGCCCCCAAAAACCACCTCTCCCGACTCCATCAATCGCCGCATCCGCTCAACTTCTTCATTTCCGATCAGACGTCCGTAATAAGGACTTTGCCGGGGGTCTGCGCCGAACATCCGACTGACCGATAACTTTATTTCGGCAGTCAATTCCGGCACGATCTCCCGATGCACCAACAGATAATCCGGCGCCACACACGTCTGTCCCGCATTGAGGAATTTTCCCCAGGCGATACGGCGTGCGGCAATTTTAACATCGGCCGTCCGGTCCACTACGCACGGACTTTTCCCTCCGAGCTCCAATGTCAACGGGATTAACCGAGCGGCCGCGGCAGTCATCGCTTCACGTCCCAGGGCCGGACTACCGGTAAAAAAGATATAATCCAACCGTTGCTGCAGTAACGCACGGGCCGTCTCGGCACCTCCTTCCAAAAACGACACGTATTCCGGGGCAAAAACTTCCGAAATCAGCTTGCGCATCACTTCGTTTACCGCAGGCGTACGGGGCGAGGGTTTCAGTACCGCGCAATTTCCGGCAGCCAATGCTCCGGCAAGCGGTGCAAACAACAATTGAAACGGATAATTCCACGGGGAAAGGATCGCGACCACTCCGTATGGTTCCTGCCGGATACGACTGCACGAACCGAACATAAACAGCGGCGTTGCCGCACGCCTGGTCGCACTCCAATGTTTCAGGTGCCGGATCAATCCTTTCGTTTCCGCCTTCACAAGAGCGATTTCGGTCAGGAACGCCTCCTCCCGGGACTTATGCAAATCCCGCCACAACGCTTCGCACAATTCAGCTTCATAACGCCCGATCGCTTTCAACAACAGCCGTAATTGCGTCCGGCGAAACTGCCAGATACGGGTTTGCCCGCTTTGGTAATATTCCCGGTGTACCTGTACAATCCGCGCTGTCCTATCTTGTTGTGACTCCATTGCCATTCCAATTATATTTAGATTTACATACTATCAAATATAGATAGAATCCCGCAAAAACCGGGCAATCCGTTATCTTTGCACGTTTTTTGTACTTATCGTTTAAATACTAATCCTAACCACTCTTTAGGTCGATGCTTATCACCCTGATCATTCTGGTTCTTGCCGCTATTTTCTTCATGAACGGAAAAATCCGTTCAGACTTGGTCGCGCTTTGTGCGCTGATCTTGCTGCTCGTATTCCAAATTCTTACACCCGAAGAGGCCCTGTCCGGATTTTCGAATCCGATCGTAATTATGATGATCGGGCTGTTTGTGGTCGGCGGTGCAATCTTCCAGACCGGGCTGGCCAAAATGATCAGCAACAAAATGCTTAAATTGGCGGGGAAAAGCGAATTGCGGCTCTTCATCCTGCTTATGGCCGTCACCTCGGCTATTGGGGCATTCGTCAGCAACACCGGCACCGTCGCACTGCTGCTGCCCATCGCAGTCAGCCTTGCCGCAAGTTTCCACATGAATCCGAGCCGCCTGCTGATGCCGATCGCTTTCGCCAGCAGCATGGGCGGCATGATGACATTAATCGGCACACCCCCCAACCTCGTTATACAAAATACGCTGACCGAAGCCGGATTTCAACCGCTCGAATTCTTCTCCTTTCTTCCGGTAGGTTTAATTTGTGTCGGGGTCGGAACCCTCGTACTGATTCCTCTGAGCAAATATTTTCTTTCGAAAACAGGGACAAAAGAGAAACAACGCGGTTACAAAAACAAATCGCTGAACGATCTGGCTGCGGAATATCAGTTGGGCGACCATCTTTTCCGGATGCACGTAGCACCCCATTCCCCGCTGATTGGCAAAACAGCCGCAGAAGCCGACATCCGCAACCGCTACGACCTGAACATCCTCGAAATAAGAAGGATTACCGTTCCCCAGAGCCGTTTTTTCAAAACGATCAGCCAGCGAACAGCCCCGAATACTGTTTTACTGCCAGATGACCTCCTTTATGTGATGGGGGATTTCGACAAAGTGCAACATTTCGCTGAAACCTACCGTTTGGAACTGCTGGACACACACATGCCCGAAGAGAGGTCCGCAATAAACCGCAATTCACTGGACTTTTACGACATCGGTATCGCAGAGATCGTCCTGATGCCTACTTCGGGCCTGATCAACCGTACCATAGGGGAATCGGGGTTCCGAGACAAATACCACGTCAACATCCTCGGCATTCGGCGTAAACGCGAATACATCCTCAATAACCTGAAAGACGAGAAGATGCACAGCGGAGATGTACTGCTGGTCCAGGGCAGCTGGAATGCCATCGGCCATTTGAGCCAGGAAAACTCGGACTGGGTCGTATTGGGACAACCGCTAAATGAAGCGGCCAAAGTCACCCTCGACTACAAAGCTCCATTAGCAGGTATCATCATGCTCCTGATGATTATGGCGATGGTGTTCGACTTCATCCCGATCGCCCCGGTTACGGCGATTATGATCGCTGCGGTATTGATGGTACTGACGGGTTGTTTCCGCAACGTGGAAGCTGCATACAAAACCATCAACTGGGAGAGTATCGTACTGATTGCGGCCATGCTGCCGATGTCGATGGCCCTGGAAAAGACCGGCGTATCCGAATACATATCCAACAGTTTGGTCAGCGGCCTGGGCGTTTACGGCCCGATAGCCCTGTTGGCCGGCATCTATTTCACCACATCTTTACTGACCATGTTTATCAGCAATACCGCCACGGCCGTACTTCTGGCTCCCATAGCCCTGCAATCGGCAATACAAATCGGAACCAGCCCATATCCGGTCCTTTTTGCGGTAACCGTCGGAGCCAGTATGTGTTTTGCCTCGCCGTTCTCCACGCCGCCCAATGCACTGGTCATGCCGGCCGGACAATACACTTTCATGGATTACATCAAAGTCGGATTGCCATTGCAAATTCTGATCGGCATAGTGATGATACTGACACTTCCCCTGCTCTTCCCCTTTTAACCGGCACGGGCCGGTCATCCCTTGTCCGCTCCGAACAACCGGCTTCGCTGCAAAGGATCGCTTTTATTACATACTGAAGCTTTCCACAAGAAACACAGCAAACAAAATACCCGGCAGTATCTCTGCCGGGTATTTCGTTGAGGTTCACTTCGTCCACAAGAACTATGCACGTTTGGCGTTAAATTCGTCCAGCGCCTCGTAGAAAGCATCGATATTAGCCGCCGGAACTTCGGGGGGTGTATCGCATCCCGATGAAAGGATGAAGTTTTTGTAATCTTTTGTCCGTTCGAGCAGATCGGACACAGCCGTTTTCATCTCCTGTGCCGTGGCTACTTTGAACATGGCTACGGGATCGATATTTCCCATCGCCAACACGCCTTCCGGCGTATCCTCGAGAGCCTTGACCATATCGATCTTGTTACCGAAATGGAGTGCCCAGGCACCGGCCGCCGCCATCGACTGTGTACAGTGACCGGTATTACCGCAATTGTGCAGGACGACGATGAAATTTTCATCCTGAACCGCATCCACGATCTCTTTCAGGTACGGAGTCGCAAACTTCAGGCAGTCGTCATTCGACAACAGTCCTGCCGCCGGCTCGGCGAGCACTACACCGTTCGCTCCGACTTTCTTCAGCTCGAGGCAGTAGTTCTTGATGAATGCGGTACATTTCTTCAGCAACAACTCGATCGTATCCGGCTCTACGTAGCAGGCCATCATAATCTCGGTCATGTCGAACAGGCGGCCCGCCAGCGAAAAAGGACCGATGCATCCGGCCAGAGTCGGCTTATCCGTGATGTTTTCGGCAGCCAGTTTATTGGCCAGGAGATATTGCTGTACACGTCCTTTGGTCAGATCGGGCACCTGCAACTTCTCCACGGAAGCGTAATCCGACACGAGACGGCCGATCACACTGGGCACTTCGTTTTTCGGGAACGAAATTTCGCTGCCGAAAGCTTCGGCTTCGACCGTCAGGTCCATGATTACCGTCGCCGCAGCACTCTGCGGATAGGCTTCATTTACCGCCTTGATAGCCTCGTAATGCACCCGGCCATCGGTCACCGCATCGTATACCTCACGGCCGATCATCTCGATACCGGGATGGGTCATAATAGGCAAAACGCCCCGTTTTTTGCTATCCATCAGGCCTTTGGCCCAATCCTGCATATTTCTCATAAAGGTTATCTGTTAAAGTAAGTTAGTTCGTTGTGATTCACCTGCCGAGGTGTGCCGTTTGAAACAGTTGATCATCGGGCACACATCACAGTTGTTCGCGATCTGCCGGACCCGCTCCCCGATACCGATAATTCCGCTTAGGGACTTGACCGGATACATCAGGAAACTATCCGAAAGCGTCACACCGCAAGGATTCTCCCCCATCAAGTGAAACAACTTCTGCTGATCGGCCACAGGCCAATTGCAATGTCCGGGACTCAAATGGTGTGAAAACCTGACATGTCCCAACTTCCTTTCAAGTTGGGCCTCGACGTACTCACCCATCTTGACCGCAATCGCCGAACCGATGGCATCCAGCGCATATTCGCTGAGTATGTCTCCCTCGTCCTTCAATGCATCGCGGCGCTGTTCATAATCTTTTCCGGCAGTTGCAATGAAAACCGCAAAACGCTCGGCACCCCGCATTACTGCGGCTACCGTCGTTCCCGTATCGAACGTTTGCCCTCCCACTTCGATTGTTCTCTTGTCCGTTTTGCCATCGAACATACGAGAACAATACAAATGTTCAGCGCTTTCGAAGCTGGGAATCAGCCGCGCGATCAACCGTTCCGTTTCCGCATCGGGCCGATTTTGCCCGTACCCCATCGCCTCGAATACATCGGCAGGAGTAATCCCCAATGCGGCAAAAGGAACCGAACAACTTTCCATTCCTTCCCGGAATAAAAATCGTTAAGCGGAAACCAGTTTACGAGCCACGGCAACTGCTTCACTCGCATCCTCGCTGTAACCATCGGCGCCGACCTGCTGTGCGAAAGCATTGGTCACAGGAGCCCCGCCGACCATCACTTTCACTTCGTCACGCATACCTGCGGCCTGCAAAGCGTCGATCACCTCTTTCATATAGTTCATCGTGGTGGTCAGCAGCGCCGAGAGACAGAGGATATCGGCCTTGTTTTCCTTGACGGCTTCGATAAATTTCTCGCTCCCCACATCGACACCCAAATTAATCACCTCGAACCCGCAGCCTTCGAGCATCGAAGCGACCAGATTTTTGCCGATATCATGCAGGTCGCCCTTTACGGTACCGATCACAACCTTACCCAAAGAGGTAGACGCATCGCCCTTCATGAGCGGTTTTAGAATATCCAGCGACCCTTTCATCGCACGGGCTGCCATCAGCAGGTTCGGCACGAAAGCCTCGCCGCGCTGGAAGCGCTGCCCGACCTCTTCCATGGCCTTAATCATATATCCGTTAATAATCGCCTGCGGTTCAACACCCTCGGCAATCGCCTGATTGGTTACCTCTACGGACTGTTCCAGTTTACCGCCCAGGATCGCCTCATAAAGCAAATTCAAATCAACCATAATAAATAAAAGTTCAAGTTTGGTGGTTATAAAAAGTCAATGGGATAAAGGTAGTAATTATTTTGAATATCCAGAGGGAAAAACCACTCATTTCCTTGCCTGGAGTACAATTTCAACCGTTTTTATCATTTTCGCCGGACCTGCACGCCAGACCTAAAACGGCAAAGGGCCGAAGTCGGAAGTTTTACAGAAACGGTATGTTTTTTGACTGCTTGCAAAACCAAACACTTGACTCTATGAAAACACTTCGACTCCACATGCTGTTGATTACAGCCCTCGGCGGAACTTTGTTTTACGGATGCCGTTCATCACAAAAACCGGCTGCAGGTCCCGTCAGGCTTCCGGTCGCAGAAGTGGCCGTGCAGGATGTTCCGGTACGCAAGAGTTTCGTCGGTCAGATCAACGGTTACCGTGACATCACAATCCAACCCCGCGCGGACGGATACCTGAGAAGCATTCATTTCCGGGAAGGAAGTTTCGTAAAGAAAGGCACGCTCCTGTATACGATCGAAACAGCGCCTTATGCGGCGCAAACGGCACAAAGCGAGGCATCGGTCAGCCGTGCCGAAGCCCAGTTGGCCGATGCTCGCCAGACCTATGAACGCACCAAGGCTATGGCTGCGATCAATGCGGCCAGCCGGAGCGACCTGGACAACGCCACCGCCCAATTGCTGGCGGCACAGGCTTCCTTGCGGGCTGCAAAAGCTGCCCTCACTTCAGCCCGGATCGAACAGGGTTATACGCGCATCACTTCGCCCGTGGACGGTATCATCGGCCGGACGCTGGCTCAGGTGGGCGATTTTGTCGGGTTAAATTCCAAATACAACTCCCTGAATACCGTTTCGCAGGTGGACAGCGTCAAGGTACTCTTTTTTATTCCGGAACAAACCTATGCCGTATTGATGCAGCAGGGCGGCCAACTGTATGACCTGACGCTGTCACTTTCAGACAATTCGGTTTACCCCGAACGGGGCCGTTTCGATTTCATCGGCCGGGCCGTCGAACAATCGACCGGATCGCTCGATGCCCAGGCGACGTTCGCCAATCCGGACACGTTGTTGCGCCCGGGCCAGTTCGCACAGGTCAGCGCCGTTACCGACACGCTCCGCAACGCATTGTTAATCCCTCAGGTCGCCGTCAATCAGACACAAGGCGTTTACAGTGTTTATGTCCTCGGACCCGATAACAGAGCCGAGCAGCGGATCGTTACGCTAGGCCAGACTGTCGGGCCGATGTGGGTGGTCGATTCCGGCCTCCAACCCGGTGAGCAGGTTATTACCGACGGCTTCCACAAACTGCGCGCCGGCGTGAGTGTCGAACCGCAAACCAACGAACCGAGCGCAAAAAAGTAAAACGTTATGGGAAATATCTTCATTAGGCGCCCGATCTTCGCCATGGTGATCGCCATCATGATCGTAGTATTGGGACTCATCGGCATACAGAACACTCCGATCGAACAATATCCCGACATCACTCCGCCCATGGTACAGGTCTCGGCCGATTACCAGGGCGCGGATGCGCTGACGGTCGAGCAGAGCATCGCCACACCGATCGAGGAGAGTGTCAACGGTGTGAGTGACATGCTCTATATGCAGTCGACAAATTCGAACGACGGCAGTATGAGCCTGCAAGTAACCTTCGGCGTAGGTTCGAACCCCGACATGAACACCATATATACACAAAACCGTGTAGCGTCGGCTACCCCCCAGCTTCCTGCGGCAGTCATCACACAGGGGGTAACGACGCAGAAGACCACGACCAGTTACATCATGGTACTGTCGCTTTTTTCCGCCGACGGCCGCTACGATGAAACGTTCCTGTCTAACTACGCGATGCTCAACATCAAAGACCGTATCGCCCGGATTAACGGCGTGGGCCAGGTACAGGTACTCGGCAGCGGCGCGTACGCGATGCGGGTATGGATCAAACCCGACAAGATGGATTATCTGGGCCTGACGGTCGCCGATATCGCCGGGGCGATTACCTCGCAGAGCGAAGTCGTTCCCGGCGGCCAGCTCGGCGCCGAACCGACCGCAGAAAAACCGGATTTCACCTATACGGTCCGGATGCCTTCGCCCTACAATACGGCCGAACAATTCGGCAACGTAATTGTACGTGCCAATCCGGACGGCTCGCTGGTGCGGCTTCACGACGTGGCGACCATCGAATTAGGAACGCAGAGTTATTCGGTCAGCTCGACCTACCAAGGGCACGATGCGGTCCTGATGATTATCAACCAATCCCCGGGAAGCAACGCGGTACAGGTGGGCAAGGAGGTAAAAGCGCTGCTCAGCGAAATGTCGCAATCGTTTCCGGAAGGAATCACCTACGACACGCTGGTCGACTCGACCAAAACCATCACCTCGGGGATTCAAGATATCGTCACGACCCTGCTGATCGCACTGCTGCTGGTCATTGCGGTCATCTACCTCTTCCTGCAGGATTTCCGGGCGACTTTCGTTCCATTGATCGTGATTCCTGTGGCATTGATCGGCGCTTTCATGCTTTTCCCGCTGTTCGGATTTTCTGTCAATGTGTTCTCCCTGCTGGGTCTTGTGTTGGCCATCGGACTGGTCGTCGACGATGCCATCGTCGTCGTGGAAGCGGTACAGGTCAACCTGGAACAAGGCATGAAAGCCAAAGAGGCGACACAGGCGGCGATGAAAAGCGTATCGTCGTCGATCGTCGCGATGACTACCGTCCTGATGGCCGTCTTCCTACCCGTCGGACTGATGCCGGGAGCCGCCGGAAAACTGTACCAGCAATTCGCGATCACGATTGCCATTACGGTTTGCATCTCCGGGATCAACGCACTGTCGTTGACACCGGCCCTCTGTTCCCTGTTGCTCCGTCCGAAACGGCAAGCCGAGCGAAAAGGCTTTCTCGGCTGGTTCAACCGGACTTTTAAAAAGAGTGTCGACGATTACCTGAAAACCAGCAACGTCATTATCCGGCACAGCGCACGTACGCTGGTCTTGATCGGCATCGTCGTCGCGGTCGTCCTGCTGTTCGTCAAAACAGTGCCGACAGGATTTCTCCCCGATGAAGACCAGGGTTACCTGATGGCCGATATCCAACTGCCGAACGCCGCTTCGCTGGGACGCACGCAGGAAGTGATCGACCAGCTTCAGGAGGTGCTCAGCAAAAACGACAACATCCAGTCGGTGACGGCGGCGGCCGGTTTCAGCCTCCTGTCCGGAACCGAAGCACCCAACAGCGGATTGGTTTTCATCCGGCTCAAAGATTACAAACAGCGTAAAATGACGGCTGACGAAATTTCGGACATGCTGAACGGGGAACTGTACGAAGCGATCAATTCTGCGGAAGTGTTCACCTTCGGACCTCCTTCGATTCCCGGATTGGGTCCAGGTTCCGGCTTTACGATCATGATCCAGGATAAAGGCGGCAACACGCCCCAATACCTGGCGCAATACACCGATAAATTTATCGGAGAAGCCCGGAAACGCCCGGAAATCGCATCCATCAGCACGCTTTACCAGGCCGATATTCCGCAAAAGGCTATCCGGATCAACAACGAAAAGGTGCTCAAAGCCGGCGTATCGCTACAAGACCTGCACGAGAAGATATCGGCCTACCTGGGCGGAAGCTATGTCAACAACTTCAACCGCTTCGGACGCATGTACCAAACCTATATACAGGCTGCCAGCGAGTACCGGCTCACGCAGTCCGACCTGGATCTGTTCTACATCACGAACAACCGGGGAGAGAGCTTGCCCATCGCCTCGTTCATTACCGTCAAAGACACTACCGGCCCCCAATACACCAACCGCTTCAACCTGTACCGGGCCGCTTCGGTGACCGGGCAGCCCGCCAAAGGCTATTCGACCGGCGAAACGATGCAGGCCCTCGAAGAGGTAGCCGCCCGGGTACTTCCCTCCGACATGGGGTACGCATGGAGCAACATGTCCTACCAGGACGCGCACACCACCGGCGAAGCCACGGTTTTCCTCTACGCCATAATTTTCATCTTCCTGATTCTGGCCGCGCTTTACGAAAGCTGGTCGCTGCCGCTGAGCATTATTCTCGGCATTCCGTTCGCGGTTTTCGGCGCCATGTTGTTCATCTTCCTCGGCCATTTGCTGAATCCGAAGTACATCAACGACATCTTCCTGCAGGTATCGCTGATCATGCTGATCGGGTTGGCCGCCAAGAATGCGATCCTGATCGTCGAATATGCCAAAGCAAAATTCGACGAGGGTCTTTCGCTCAGGGATGCGGCGATCGAAGGCGCCCGTTTGCGGGTGCGCCCCGTCATTATGACGGCATTCGCCTTCCTGATGGGCGTAATTCCGCTGATCTTCGCTACGGGCAGCAATGCCGTCGCACGCAACGTCATGGGTCTCGGACTCTTCGGCGGTATGCTGATCGCCACGCTGATCGGCATATTCGCTTACCCGGCCCTGTTCGTATGGATCGGCAAGATCGGCAAATACGAACAGAAGCGAACGGCCAAACAACAAGAAATAACAAACAGCGAACACCATGAATAACAAACATATCCTTACATGGGCCGCAACCATCCTGTTCTTTGGAGGTTGCGCGGTCGGACCGAAATTTAAGACTCCGGTCGTCGAAACACCCCCGGAATATCTCGGGTCGGTCAACGATTCAACCGAAGACCTGCTCTGGTGGAAAATTTTTAACGACACCACGCTTTCGCGGCTCATCGACCGGGCCGTGCAGAACAACCGCAACGTCGGCATGGCCCTTTCGCGCGTAGAGCAGGCCCGGCTGAACCTGAAGGCCACCCAGAGCCAATATTGGCCATCGTTGCAGTATTCACTGCAAGCACAGTACGGCAACGAAACTTACATCGGAACAAAGAGCGACAAGCTGGAGCAATCTTATATTTTCCGTCCGACGCTTACCTGGGAATTGGGCCTATTCGGCAAAGTCCGCCGGATGGCCGAAGCCGACCGCAACCAGCTTCTGGCCACGACGGAAGCCGCCCGCGGGGTCAAACTCGCCCTGATCGCCGAAGTAGCCACCACCTATTTCACGTACCTGCAATACGAGTACGCGTTGCAAATTGCAGAATCGACCTATGCTTCGCGCAAAAGTTCCTATGAACTGACCCGCCAGAGTTATGGGATCGGCACGGTTTCCGACCTGGATATGAAACAGGCCGAAAGTGCGCTGGCAGCCGCAGAAGCAGCCGTTCCGCAATACCGCCGGGGTAAACAGGAGGCCATGTATGCGCTCAGTTTGCTGATGGGTGAAAACCCCTCGAATCTATCCGGCACGCATGCTTCATTGATGCAGCAACACCTGCCGGGGGATATTCCTGCGGGATTGCCGTCCGACCTGCTGACCCGGCGGCCTGATATTATGGAGGCCTACTATCAGGTGGCCGCTTCGAATGCACAGATCGGCGTCGCGCAGGCGATGCGTTTTCCATCCATTGCCATCACGGGAGCCGGCGGCCTGCTGAGCGAAGAGTTCAAAAAATTATTCGACAGCAAAGCCTGGATGTGGTCCGCAGCAGGTTCCCTCACCGGTCCGATTTTCAGTTTCGGAGCCAACAAGAGGCGGGTACAGGTGGCCCGTGAGAAGAACAAAGAGACGATCCTCAATTATGAGCAGAGTTATCTGCAGGCCATGAACGACGTGGAAACCGCGTTGAGCGACGTGCAGAACTACCGTCAGCAAACCGTTGCGCTGAAGGCGACGATCGACGCGGTGCAGCACAGCTACGATCTCTCGCAACAGCTTTACCGCCTGGGACAGGTAAGCTACCTGAACGTGCTGGACGCCGAGCGTACGCTGTTCGACGCACAAATGAACTATGCCGCGACGCTGGGCGCCTATCTGGGCAGTTATGCGACACTATACAAAGCGCTCGGGGGCGGCTGGACTACCCCCGAAGAGTTGTTACAGGCCGAGCAGGCCCGGAATTCCGAGTAATCGAACCCGGCTAAATCGTATAAGAATGTATTTGGATCAGATCATCCCGCATTACTGGACAAGTCCTACTGCCTGAGCCCAAGCGGTTTGCAGGTGAGCAACGTTATAGCCCGGGAAATTCGTACGTGGAATATAGGTGGAGAGCCCGCAAAAACGGGTACACGGGAAGGCGTGAGTGCCGTTATACAAGCCAAATGCGCTGTAAATCCTGTCCGTATGATCCGTATAGACCACCGTTTGGGCCAATTGCCGCTGGAACGCTTCAAACTGTGAAGTGCCGGATGCAAACTGCGAAAGGTAATCCTCGAGATCGTAAAAAACGTGATTCGGCAGCAATTCCAGATATTGCACGCTACCGGCGTCGACCACAGGGGCCGGATTCAGCGCGAACACATCCCTGGCCGCGGAAGCCAGCGCATCCATTTCTGAGGTTTTAATCAGCGCGATCGATGCCGATCCGCCATTTTCCGGCGTCGTCAGGTTTCGGTAGTGATCGACAAAGGCGGAGCAGATCGCCTGCGGGTCGAGAGTTTCCCTGAAAAAGAGCGGGGCCACAGTACCGTAAGGGAATCCGTCCCCCATAATTTCGGTGGGCGATGCAATGATGTACTGGGCTGCATGTCTCAAATCATAGGCGACTTCGACGCAGGACATGAAACATGCATCGAATATCAGGAAATCCAGTTTACGATCCTTGGGCAGTATAGCCGCCATATCGGGAATTTCCATTTCGGACGAGCCGTCGGCCCCGAATGTTTTGGTCACCAAGGCATCTCCCATCGGCCGCCACAACTCCTTTTCCGAGCCGCTCACGGCCGTTCCGGACACATCCCCGCTTTCCGGCCGGCTGCGCATTCCTTGTATATTCAGGTCCGAGGGCACCCACCCTTTGCCGTGCGACCACAGCACCAATCCGTACGATTTCGCCGGATACTTTTGCATGGAAGTATTCAACACGCGCTGCAACACTTCGGTAGAAGCGGAGTTTTCCACTCCGTACTTTTCGACAACGGTTTTCGTCTTTCCGTCTCCTTCGATCTTGTAGAGGGTAGCACCTTCGCTCGGAAGGTCGATATAGACAAGCATATTGCCCTTCAAACCGTCCATCGCACGTACGATCTGGCCCAGGTTTTTATTTCCGAAGTCGCCATTCCAGGTCAGGGAATTGTCCGCAGCCATATAGACCAACACCGTACGGTCGGCTGTTTGGGGGGGATCGGGCGTAGGATCGTTTTTACACGAGGCGAATCCCCCCAGCGACACGACGACCAAACACCAGTATATTAATCTCTGCTTCATCTCTGTTCATTTTCAATTCGATGATTCCGGAGGCATTCCCAATCATTTCTCCGCCACAGAATCCATCGCAAAATTCTTACCAGGAACGGCCGCCGCCGCCCCCGCCGGACATTCCTCCGCCAAAGCCGCCGAAACCACCACCTCCACTGAAACCGCCTCCACCGCGGCCGCCGATAATCACGGGCGGTATCCACATGCCCCGACGGCCGCCGCTATTGCCGGTGCCGTCGCCACCTTTACCCCGGCCACCGCGCGAAAGCAGGGCAAATACGATAAAGACGATGAACAGAATCAACCCACCGGTCAGGCCGGCCGGATCTCCCTGTTTGCCGTAGGCATCGGCCGTGAATTCGCCTTCGGTCAGTTTCATCAGCACGGTTGCAGCCCGGTCGATACCCGCATAATAATCTCCCTTGCGGAATTCGGGCAGCATCTCCGTGTCGATAATCCGTCCGGCGGTAATGTCGGGAACCACACCCTCCAGACCGTATCCGACCGAAATGAACACCTGGCCGTTCGAAGCGGCCGTCTTAGGCTTGACCAAAATTAAGATTCCGTTATCCTTACCCTTCCGGCCGATCCCCCATTTGTCATAAAGGCGCTGCGCATAGTCCCCCGGTGCATATCCGTCGAGGTCGTCCACCGCAACCACAGCAATCTGCGTGGATGTCTTGCGGTCGAATGCCTCCAACTTTTGTTCCAATGCATTTTGTTGCTCCGATGTCAAAAGCCCGACAAAATCATTGACCAGCCGGGGCGGGGACATCGGTTCGGGCAGGTTTTGCCCGGCCGCCCCGACCACACCCAGCAGGCTCGCACATAGCAGTATGAAAAGCCGTTTCAGCATAACGGTCCGCTGTCGTGTCATGTTATTCGTTCGTCCGATCACCGTTCTCCCTGCCTTACTCAAAACTTACCGCCGGAGCATTCTGTGCGCCTTCCTGGGCTTCGAAATAACCCATCGGAGCGAAACCGAACATTCCGGAAAGCAGGTTACGCGGGAACATTTTAATATAAGTATTGAAATCACGGGCCGATTCGTTGTACTTGCGGCGCTCGACCGCGATCCGGTTCTCCGTCCCTTCGAGCTGCGTCTGCAAGTCGAGGAAATTCTGGTTCGCTTTCAGGTCGGGATAATTCTCGCTGATCGCCATCAGGCGGCTCAGTGCGGAAGAGAGTTCCCCCTGGGCCTGCACATACTTGGCCATAGCCGCGGCATCGTCGATATTGAGCTGTGTCTGTGTCGCCTTGGCACGTGCCTCCACCACCTGCGTAAAGGTCGACTCCTCATGCTTGGCATACCCTTTTACCGTATTGACCAAATTGGGGATCAGGTCGGCGCGGCGCTGATACTGGTTCTCGATATTGCCCAACTGAGCCTGTACCGCCTCGCTGCGGGTTACCATATCGTTGTAGGTGCCTTTGAACCATGAAAACAGCATCAGTACGACGACGACCACAACGGCCAGTATAATCCATCCTTTCTTTTTCATTTCGCTTTCTATCGTTTAATTTTTATGATTATCGATTCTCATTATGTATGCAAGTATTCCATCAATGTACAGGGGTGATCCGTTTTTTAATCGGAATCCCGTTGAATTCCCATCCGGTCGGCTTTTTCTGCGGCATTTTTTCGGGCCGGCGCCAGTACATCCGTTCAAAATTGAAGTAATAGCCCTTCACGCCGCCCGGCTGCCGGACCAGCAACGGGACATACTCGGTCGTTCGGCTGACTACGCGCCGCGTACCGTAATCCTGTCCCAGGTAAGCCATCATGTCGGTGGCATGCGCGAAGGTCAGTACATGCCACGGCGAGGTCTCTTTGAGGCCAGTACCCGACGACATAATCGTCTTGGCGATCATCTGCAAGCGGTGGTAATTGATCTGTTCCTGCACCTTGTTGCCGATCGCGCCGTACCCGTAAATCAGGAAATTGAGGTTGCCAGGACTGAACGGATCGAAGCGCATCACCTCGTTGGCATAATCGACGATCTGTTCGGCATTCTCGAGCGTCAGGCTGTCTTTGGTCTGGGCGACCAACAACAACAGTTTATCCTTTACCTCCGGTTTATCGAAAGGTTCGTATTCGGGCTGCCAGGCATAGCCGTAATAGAGATGCCGGTATTCGTCGAGCGTCAGCGTGGTATCGCCGGCCATGTAGCGCATAAACAACGACGGATAGTAATTCGACGACTGGCCGTTCATGATATCTTTCAGGATAGCATCGTTATCGGGCGCCTGAGGTTCCGTCTCCTGGGCGGAAAGGGTTGCGGCGGAGCCTATCAGCAAAGAGGCCGCAAACAGGGCAAAAAGGTGGATTCTTCTGATCATATGCAATATTTGTCCATACCGCTGTTATAACGGTAAAAGTATAAATTTATTTGCAAACTCCTGCAAAAACCGGGCAATCCGTCTCCCGGGACGCAACACGGGCGGAGAAAACCGTTTCTCCGCCCGCCTGCCGCCGGATGGCAGCCAAATTCTGTGTAATTATCTAATGCAAAAATTCACAATCCGAACTAATTCCTAATCTGCCACTGAGAACTGGTAGATACACCGGCTCTGGTAAGGTTGTCCGGGATTGAGCAGCACGGACGGCCATGAGGGATGGTTCGGTGAATCGGGCGCATGCTGAGATTCGAGGCAGATCGCTCCGCGGTAGGGATAGGTAATGCCTTTCTTCCCGACGTGAGTTCCATCCTGGTAATTACCCGAATAGACCTGCAGGCCGGGCTCCGTCGTGAATACCTCCAACACGATCCCCGTAGCGGGAGATATCAATCGGGCGGCAGGCTTAGTGATGTCACCTCCCGTGTTCAGCACCCAGTTGTGGTCGTAACCGATGCCGTTCCGGATTTGTACGCAATCGGTACTATCGAGCGCCTGCCCTACCGGTTTGGGCGACGTGAAATCGAACGGCGAGCCCTTCACCGCTATCGGATCGCCGATCGGAATAGCGAGCGAATCGATCGGAGTGATCGAATCGGCTGCGATCCACAAGGTATGGTCGGTAATCTTCGTCGACGGATCACCCGAAAGATTGAAATAGGAATGGTTCGTCAGGTTGATAATGGTCTTCTGGTCCGTTGTAGCGGTATAACTGATATCCAGTGCATTGTCATCGGTTAATTTATACGTCACCTGGGCTTGGACAGTCCCCGGAAAGCAAGATTCCCCGTCCGGAGAGACATAGGTCAGCACGAGGGTCGAAGAATCAGGCTGGACCGCATCGAATACCCGGTCGGCCCATCCACGCAGGCCTCCGTGCAGCGTGTTGCCGTGATCGTTGAGTTCGAGTTGAATCGTATCGTTATCGATTGCAAAGCGACCTTTCGCGATCCGGTTGGCATAACGCCCGATCGTCGCTCCATAATTGCTCGGGTGCTTCAGGTAATCGGCAATGCTGTCGAAACCGAGTACGACATCGTACATCGCACCGCCTTTGCCGGGTGCCAGTACCGAAACCACACGCCCTCCGTAATTGGTCACGCAGACCTCCATACCGGAAGCGTTCGCCAACCGGTACAGATCGGTTTTCTTTCCGTCCACCTCGGCTTGGAAATCGCTTCGTTTCAGTCCGGATGCCGTTATCTCATCCTTCGGTTGCGGCGTGCAGGCCAACAAGCCGGCCACAGCCGCAAACAACATGATTCGCTTCATAATATAGGTTTAAAGGTTAGGTGCAGATCACTCCGGCTATAAAACGTTATTTCAAATCATACCGCCCGATCAGTTCTTTAAGCCTTTCGTTCAGCACAGCACTCGACCGCACCAGCGGCAAACGCAGGTTATTGCGAATCAGGCCGTAATAAGCCAAAGCGGCTTTGACACCGACGGGATTGCCTTCGGCAAACAGGGCGTCGGTCGCCTCCATCATCTCCAGGTGCAAACCCGCAGCGGCAGCCGTGTCGCCCTGCTGCAACAGGTGTACCATGCGGCAGAATTTTCCGGGATAGGCATTCACGGCGACCGAAATCACGCCGTCCCCACCCATAGCCATCAGAGGCAGCGTTAAGTTGTCATCCCCCGAGATCACCAGAAAACCTTCGGGCCGGTCACGCAGAATATACGCCATTTGCGAAAGGTTACCCGATGCCTCTTTTACGGCAATGATATTTTTGCATTCGCGGGCCAGGCGCAACGTCGTCTCGGCAGTCATGTTCACGCCGGTGCGGCCCGGAATATTGTACATGACCACCGGACGTGGCGACACCCCGGCAATCGCCTTGTAATGCTGGTAAATTCCCTCCTGCGAAGGCTTGTTGTAGTATGGTGCAACGGATAAAACGGCATCGATACCGGTAAAATCGAAATGGCGGATATGGTCGACCACTTCGGCCGTACAGTTACCGCCGATCCCGATCACAACCGGCATCCGGCCTCCGTTTTTGCTTACGATGAATTTCGTTACAGCCTCTTTTTCTGCCGCGGAAAGCGTCGGAGTTTCGGCTGTCGTACCGAGCACGACCAAATAATCCGCACCTCCTGCCGCCACCCGGTCCAGCAAGCGCTCCAGCGCTTCGAAATCCACGTCGCCGTTATCGTTGAACGGGGTGATCAATGCAACCCCTACCCCTTTAATGTTCGTTTTCATCGCAAATTGTTAATTTTTATGCAAATTTAACGTTTTTTTTAGAACAATGTTCCCTGCACCGAAACATTTCCGGTTTCCGTAGTCGGATTTTCATCCAACATACGCATAAAATCATCTTCACCGATCTGTTTTATACCCAATTTGCTCGCTTTTGCCAGCTTGGCCGGCCCGATATTTTGCCCGGCCAGCAGATAATCTACATTAGCCGATACTCCGCTGAGATTTTTACCCCCGTGACGCTCGATCAATTCTTTCAGCTGGTCACGGGAATGTTTTGCAAAAGTTCCGGAAATGACGAAATTCAATCCGGCCAACCGATCGGTCTCCCCTTCCTGTGCCTGAGCCCTGAACTGCAGGCCATTCGCCCGGAGCCGGTCTATAATGCGCATATTTTCGTCATCGGCAAAATACTCCTGAATACTTTGCGCGATTTTCTCCCCGACCTCCTCGGCATCAATCAGCGCTTCGGGTGCTGCATCGATCAAGGTATCTATGTTTTTAAACTGCCGGGCCAGGTTTTTAGCCGTTGTTTCACCGACAAACCGGATGCCGACTGCGAACAGCACCCGGTGAAACGGCACCTGTTTCGAAAGCTCGATATTGCGCAGAATGTTGTCCGCCGACTTTTCCCCCAACCGCGGCAGGCCGACCAAATCTTCCTTGCGAAGTTCATACAGGTCCGCGACATTATGCACCAAGCCGTTATCATAGAGCAATTGAACCGTTTCATCACCAAGTCCTTCGATATCCATCGCCTTGCGCGAAATGAAATGGACGATCCGTCCGACGATTTGCGGCGGGCAATGGCTCTGATTCGGACAGTAATGGCGTGCCTCTCCTTCGTATTTGACCAGCTCGGTACCGCATTCGGGACAGCGCGAAATGAATTCGAACGGACGGCTGCCGGCCGGGCGCTCGCTCAGTTCCACCCCCGTAATTTTCGGAATGATCTCGCCTCCTTTCTCCACATAAACCATGTCCTGCAGGCGGATATCAAGCAGGGCGATTTGCTCGGCATTGTGCAGCGAAGCCCGTTTGACAACCGTTCCGGCCAACTGCACGGGATCGAGATTGGCCACCGGCGTGATCGCTCCGGTGCGGCCTACCTGAAAATCGACCGACTGCAAACGGGTCAGCGCCTGCTCGGCTTTAAATTTATAAGCCACCGCCCAACGGGGAGCCTTGGCCGTCGCCCCGAGCCGATTTTGCAGTGCATACTCGTTCACCTTGATGACCACTCCGTCGGTATCATAAGGCAGCGCTTCGCGTGTTTTGTCCCAACGATGGATGAATGCCATCACCTCCTCCAGGTTGCGGCAGAGGGTCATCTGTTCCGACACCTTGAACCCCCACTCCCGGGCTGCCGTCAAGCTCGCGTAATGGGTAGCGAAAGGGAGGTCATCCCCTACCAGCGTATAGAGGAACGCATCCAAATCGCGACTCGCAGTCACAGCCGAACTTTGCTGTTTGAGCGAGCCGGCCGCAGCATTGCGCGGATTGGCGAAAGGCGTTTCGCCGATATCCTCGCGTTCGCGGTTCAACCGTTCGAACGAGCTGTGCGGCATCAGTATCTCACCCCGTATCTCGAACAGGCCGGGATATCCGTTGCCACGGAGTTGCAGGGGAATACTGCGGATCGTACGGGCGTTTTCCGTCACATCGTCCCCCATGAGACCGTCGCCGCGCGTGGCGGCGCGTACCAGTCGTCCATGCTCATAAAGCAGGCTGATCGCCGTACCGTCGTATTTCAATTCGCACACGTATTCCGCCTCACCCACCTCTTTGCGCACGCGCGCATCGAAATCGACCACCTCTTCTTCGGAATAGGTATTGGCAAGCGACAGCATCGGGAAACGGTGCGTTACGCTCTCGAACAGGTTGGCCCGGTCGCTCCCGACCCGGTGGGTCGGTGAATTGGGATCGTCGTATTGGGGGTGAGCTGTTTCCAGTTCCTGTAATTCGCGCATCAACTTATCGTACTCGAAATCGCTCATCAGCGGATCATTGAGTACATAATAGCGGTAATTCAGTTCATTGAGCTGCTGCCGAAGCTGCTCGATCGTCTCTTTCGGTTGCATGGTATTGTGATAGGAGATGTAAAAATAATAAAATTGTCCGTATCCTGATCCTTAAAATAACAGAACCTTGTACCGCCATTCCAACTCAAAAGTAATGCCTCTGTAACTGCCTGAACAGCCGTCCGGGATTGGTTTAAACTATTTTCAAAAAAAAATATAGCGAACTTTTTGTATTACCAAATTTTGCTTATACTTGCAGAAAATTTTTGCAACCCTATGACACAAGATAAGAAACAAAAGAAAAGAGTCGTCGTCAGTTACAAGAATCTTTCTCCCGAATTGCAGGAAGAGATCAAAAAGCAATATCCCAACGGGTATACGGACCGTATGCTGCGCATCGACAAGGGACCGGGAGATTTTTTCTATGCGATTATGCTTGAGACCGAAGATATCAGTTATCTGGTCAAAGTAGACGTCAAAGTGGACGAGCAGGTCGAGGAAGAGGAAGAGAAGGATTACTACAACGACGAGATCAAAGATTCTGACGAACAGCTGATTGAAGATACAGCTGACGACGAAGACGAGTAAACGGCTGGCGTTATGCCGGACACTGTCTTTAGTCGGCAAACGCACAACACAACACAACACAACACAACATCCATTCAATAACACAGCAGAAAAACAAAAGGGCAGCTTTCGGGCTGCCCTTCTCGTGATCGGTTGCGACTGTTACCAGTTCAGGATTTTCTTGAAATCGTATTCCGCCGGATCGGCTACATATTTCTTGGCTGCCTCGTAATCGGCCGGAGTGATGTAATTCAGGATATTTTCAACCACCTGCGTGAATTTATCCGATTTGATATCCACCAGACGGGGCGGAATCTTTCCGGTGGTGGGGTCTTGCAAATCCTTGAGGTAAAGCGGGGAAATCTGTCCTGCCGGATCGACATACACCATGCAGCCGGTTTTGCCCTCGCTGAAGAGCTTATAGGTCCCCATGCCCAGCATCGAGCAGTAAACCAAGTCGAAAGCCACCGGAGTCTGGCAGCGTACCTCGTAACCGATCTCTACCGGACGAGACTTCACCTTCAGGCCGATCTCCTTAAGTTTCTTCTCAAGCATTTCATTGAAAATATGAGCCTTGGAAACCTTGCCCAATTCGGGATGGCCGTGATCGTCATACGAGAAGTGGATACCCGATTTCTGGATCTCTTCGTCGCTGAGCGAGTGGAAAACGCCCTCTGAAATCATCGCCACTCCGTAATCGATGCCCATGATCTTGCGTTTGACGATTGACGAAACCACCAGGTTCACGATCTTGTCGACGGTGATCGTAGTCTTGTTGAACATCTCCGGGATCACGATCATCGGATAGTGGCACGCAGTACCGATACCGAACGCCAGGTGCCCGGCCGAACGGCCCATAGCCGCCACGACGAACCAGTTTCCGCTGGTCTTGGCATCCGTGGCAACGGTGCGGCCGATAATCGAGCCCATGTCCTTCGCAGACTGGTAGCCGAAGGTCGGCGAACCGGCCGGCAGCGGCAGGTCGTTGTCGATCGTTTTCGGAACATGAATGTTCGCGATCGGGTATTTCTTCTCTTCGAGGAATTTCGCGATCCGGTTGGCCGTAGAGGCGGTATCGTCGCCACCCACGGTCACGAGCAGTTTCACGTTATTTTTGACAAAGAAATCGAGGTTAAAATCCTCTTCGAAGTTCTTGTCGGTCGGTTTGAAACGACTCATCGTCAGGTACGAGCCGCCGCGGTTGAAAATATCGTCGGCCAGCAGGAAATCGATGTCAGTCGTTTTAGGGTTCTTGTTGAACAGGCCCGAATAACCGCCGTGCAGGCCGATCACGCGAAAGCCTTTCTGCAGAAAAGTTTTGGCAACACTGCCCACTACGGTGTTCATTCCGGGAGCGGGACCGCCGCCGGTCAAAATTGCAATTGATTCCATTTCTTCGTAAATTATTATAAGTTTCGGTTAAATGCTTCGTTTTCGGTATTCCGACTTCTTTGTCCGCGGGATTGCCCCCGGTCGTCCCCCGCTTTTCAAAGCAACGATGAACAACGAACCCGATCGGTTCATTGCTCATCGCAGTGCTGTTTCAGTTTACAATACATCGATAGCGTTCAGGTTATCGAATGCGACCTTCAGCCGCTCGATGATCGACAATTCACCCTTGCGCAACCAGGCACGCGGATCGTAGTATTTCTTGTTCGGTTTGTCCTCACCCTGCGGATTGCCGAGCTGGCCCTGCAGGTAAGCCTCGTTGGCCTTGTAATAATTCTTCACTCCGTCCCAGAAAGCCCATTGGATATCGGTGTCGAGATTCATCTTCACGACACCGTAGCGAATCGCCTCCTGAATCTTCTCGGGCTCCGACCCCGAACCGCCGTGGAAGACAAAATTCACAGGCCGTTCGCCGGTACCCAGCTTTTTCTGGATATATTTTTGCGAAGCGTCGAGAATCTCGGGACTCAGCACCACATTACCCGGTTTGTAAACGCCGTGGACGTTGCCGAACGATGCAGCGATCGTAAAATTCGGGCTGATCTTGCTCAGTTCCTCGTAGGCATAGCAAACATCCTCGGGTTCGGTATATAGTTTCGACGTGTGCACGTGCGTATTGTCCACCCCGTCCTCCTCTCCGCCGGTGATGCCGAGTTCGATTTCGAGCGTCATATCGATCTTGCTCATCCGCTTGAGGTATTTCTTGCAGATTTCGATATTCTCCTTAAGCGGTTCGACCGACAGGTCGATCATGTGCGAACTGAACAACGGTTTGCCGTGTTCCTTGTAATATTTTTCTCCGGCATCGAGCAGGCCGTCGATCCACGGCAGCAGTTTTTTGGCTGCATGGTCTGTATGCATAACGACCGGAACCCCATACATCCCGGCCAGCAAATGAACATGCTGCGCAGCCGAAACGGCGCCTAAGACGGCCGCTTTCTCATTTTCGTTGGAAAGGCCTTTGCCGGCAAAAAAGATCGCTCCGCCGTTAGAGACCTGGATCATCACCGGCGCGTTGAAATCGCGCGCCGCCTCCATCACGGCATTCGTGTTATCGGTACAGGTAACGTTGATCGCAGGAATGGCAAATCCTTTTTGTTTGGCATACGCCAGCAACTTTTGCAACTGGTCGCCGGAGAGTACTCCGGCAGGAAATTTTGCACTCATAATTTTGACAATTAAATCCGTCGTTCGACCGGATTCTCCTGCAGCGGTCTCAAAAATACGATTTATTTTTAATATTTTTAAGAAAAACCGCTTTATTTTCCGCTGCGAAGTTCCGTGAACCGACTTCAGTGCTGCAATTTGCCTGCCATTCCAGCCGCAAGCGCATCGCATGCGGCATACTTGTCGCATGCCGGACGCCCCATGATTTCAGCGGGCTCGGCCACCTGCTCCCAACCGATCTCATCGGCAAAGAGTTTCAGGTTTTTCACGCCGCCGCCGTTCCAGCTATAAGATCCGAACAGTCCCAGATAACGGTTCTTAACGCCTATGTGTACCAACTCGCGGGTCAGCGACTCCATCAACGGGAACATTTGCGTATTGTAGGCGCAACTGCCCAGGACGACCCCCTTGAAGCGCCATATATCATTGATCAGGTAAGAGATATGCGTTTTCGACACATCGTGGACCCGGATTTGTTTCACTCCGGCATCCGCGATTTTATGGGCAATATAGTCGGCCATCTTCGCGGTATTGCCGTACATCGAGGCATACACCACCACGACACCGTCCTCGGCTTCATAGCTGCTCCACCGCTGGTAGAGTTCGATAGCCTTGCCCGGATTGCTGCGCCACACCAAACCGTGCAGCGGGCAGATCGTCCGGATATTTTCACCGGAGAGTTTCGCGAGCGCTTTCTGCACCATATTGCTGTACTTGCCGACGATATTCGAGTAATAGCGGCGCATCTCCGCCTCAAGATGCTCCGAGAAAACCACCTGATCGTCGAATACGCCGCCGTCGAGCGCGCCGAAACTGCCGAAAGCATCGCCGGTAAACAGGATTCCATCGGTCTGGTCGTAGGTCATCATCGTTTCGGGCCAGTGCACCCACGGAGTGAAAATAAACTTCAGCCGATGATGTCCCAAGTCGAGCGTATCGCCATCCTTCACCTCGACCAGGTTAGGCAACTGGCCGAGATACCCACACAACACCTTGAAAGTTTTGATATTACCGACAATCTTCACATCGGGATAGCGCTGCAGCAGATTCTCTATTTCGCCGCTGTGATCGAGCTCCATGTGGTGAATAATCAGGTAATCGAGAGGCCTGTCTCCCAACACCGATCCGATCCAGTCGAGATAACCGCGGTCACTGCCCGCCTCCACCGTATCCATCAGCGCGCACTTTTGGTCACGAATCAAAAAAGAGTTATAAGAGACTCCGCCGGGTAACGGCCAGAGGTTTTCGAAAAGTTGTTTGCGGCGATCATTGACCCCCGTCCAAAAAAGCGTGTCGGTAATCTGTTGATTGCAATACATATCTTTATCGTCTTTATTCTATATTATCCTATTTATGTACATTTACCGGAGCTGCGTAACAAATCGTCGGCCAGAATCGTTTTAATTCCATATGATAAGTAGCGACATACACCCTTTGTCACTACCTTTGCAAAGGTAGGAATTATTTGGAAAATTCAGCATGAAGCCACTTTGGGTCATTCTCTTTGCCTTGTCGTTGTCCGCCCCGGCATTACATGCCCAAGAGCGGGGTATTTATACGCGCATCACGCAAGAGGTCATCCACGGGGACACCGTCACGGTGGCCGAGCTGATGCCTGTTTTCGTCTTCCCGCGCAAGATCGATACCCGCCGATTCGCCAAGTTGGTCGAAAACCTCAAGAAAGTCTACCCCATTGCCAAAGAGGCCAACCGGTTGCTGCAGGAGATGGAGAAACACATGGGCACGCTCAAGACCAAACGTGAGCAACAACTCTTCACCAAAGCGATGGAGCGCAAACTCAAGGAGCAATACGCGCCGGTACTGCGCCGCATGACCTTCTCACAGGGCAAACTGCTGATCAAACTGATCGACCGTGAGACCGGGCAAACCTCCTATGCGCTGGTCAAGGAGCTCCGCAACGGATTCAGCGCATTCCTCTGGCAGGGAGTGGGCCGGTTGTTCGGCATGAACCTCAAGGACACCTACGACCCCACCGGAGACGATGAATTTATCGAAATCCTGATCCGGCTCTACGAAGCGGGATATCTTTAGACGCGGGTTATTTTTCGGACTATTCTTAAGGGACGCCCGCATCGGTTCACATGACCACTCCCATCCGACCGCATTAAACCGCTCCACTATCCCTGTGAATTTCGGGGCTTCAGATTTCAGGATATCCGGCATTCGCGGCGGCACTCAAATTGCAAAATCGGCGGAATACGATCTGTAAAATCAGTGGAAAAGGTTATACAATCCGGAATGCAGATAAGTACATCCGGGTCTTTCCCATTACCTTTGTCCCTGTAACCGGCAACAGACAAACCAGCTGCATAGGAACCATGAACAAGAACCGACGACGTATGGCTCTATATATTATTACAGGAATTATCATAATAGCGGGTACAGCCGTGATGCTGTTCCTGCGCCAACCGGGTTTCGGCCGGCTGCCCAGCGGAGAACGCCTGGAGCGAATCAAACAGTCGCCCCACTACCACGACGGAGCATTCCGGAATTTGCAACCTACGGAACTGATGACCTCGGAGAAGGGACGTTTGCGGGTCATGTGGAATTTTCTGTTCAACAAACCGGAAGGCATATATCCGGACAATCCGGTTCCCGCGATAAAAACGGATTTGCGGGAATTGCCCGCCAATTCGGACTGGATGGTCTGGTTCGGACATTCGTCCTACCTACTCCAACTCTCCGGAAAACGTATTCTCGTTGATCCGGTATTTTGCACTGCGGCCCCGGTCTCTTTCATCAACAAGCCGTTCAAGGGAACCGACCTCTACAAGCCGGAAGACATGCCCGGCATCGACCTACTCATCATCACGCACGACCATTGGGACCATCTGGATTATCAAACTGTAAAACGACTGAAAGGACGTATCGGCAAAGTAATTTGCCCTTTGGGAGTCGGAGAGCATTTTGAATCGTGGGGGTTCGGGAAAGAGGATATCACCGAACTGGACTGGCAGGAAAATACCATAACAAGCGAAGGTCTTACCGTCCATTGCCTGCCCGCCCGCCATTTTTCCGGACGGGGAGTGACGTCCAATCAAACGTTGTGGGCCTCCTTCCTGCTGGAAACGCTTTCCGGGAATATTTATCTCGGAGGGGACGGCGGTTACGACAAACATTTCCTGAAAATCGGGGAAGACTATCCCCGGATAGACTTGGCAATACTGGAAAACGGACAATACAGCGAAAACTGGAAACATATCCACACGATGCCCCAGGAACTGGGAAGCGTCGCCAAGGACTTGAAAGCCAAACGGGTCATTACCGTCCACCACTCCAAATACGCGCTTTCCAAACACCCCTGGGACGAGCCGCTGAAAAACGAATCCGAAGCCGCCGCCAGGGATTCTCTGAACCTGATCGTTCCGGTTATCGGACAGGTGATCGAACTGGATTTCTAAACGTACATACGAGACGGAATCATAAAAGGAGGGCTAAAAGCCCTCCTTTTATGATTCAACGACCTTCTTTTCCCGACCTGCAAGCCATGCCTCGAAATCAAATTGAACCGCCCTTTTATTTACCGCTGAAAAACTTCGGGATACTTATTGATAAAATAGACCGGCGTACAACTCCATGCGTGACAGTAGCTGTTGATCGGAAAAAAACCGTAAGGCGATTTGAAATCGTCTTCCGGATCGTAAACCTCCCAAAACGTATCGGCCCCTTTGTGGACCATACCGCCCCAATAGTCGATCAGCGCGGTACGGGCCTGCTCTTCGAGGCCGCACTGAATCAACGCCTCGATAAAATAGTGATAGGCATACGGAGAGCCGATCCGGCAGGCATCGGGGCTCTCCATGATCGCACTCAGCGCCCGGGCGCCCTCTTTAGCCGACAGCGTTCCGGAGAGTACCATCCAAACCTGCGAGAGATAAGACGCCTGTTTGTCCGGTCCGGAAAGCACCAGCCCCGATTTACGGTCGTAATAAGCATTACGGGCGGCCGATTTCATTCGTGCCGTCAGTTTGGGCCAGTCGCTCACCTCTTTCTCCGTTCCGAGCATCCGGGCCAGTTCATAACTCCGGTCGACGGCAAAGGTCATCAGGCCCTGAATCGAAGCGTCACGGTTCAGGTCGCTTTTCCAATCGAAAACCAGCCAACTCGGTTTCAATGCATTGTCGTAAATGCCAGCAGGATCGAGGGCTTCGCGGGCCACTTCCACCTGCCGTTTGACGACAGGCCACAGATCGCGCCCGGTCGCGGTATCCCCGCTGTACTTTACATAGTCTGCCAGCGCCACACCGTAAAGCAGGCTGTAATCCATACAATGGGTTCCCTTACCCTGAATTTTCCATTCGGGCCTCTCGTACACCGTCGCGCTGACCCATCCGGTCGAATCGGCGAGCGACGCCAGCAGGTAGAGGCAACGTTTGGTCAGGTCGTGATTCTTGAACGAATAGGAATTGGCAAGCGCTTCGAGATAGAGGTCGCCGATCCAAAGGCGCAAATCCCGTTTCGGCCCGTCTTCATAAACGGTCTGCATACATTCGCCCAGCGTGGCAAGCCCGACAGCATTGATGCGACGAATCATTTCGGGCGTACCGGCGGCGAGCTCCATCGGAGTTCCGGACGCAGACGAAACGGCACGTACACGCATTCCGGTGAAATCGAATTGAAAGCTGCCCGACACACCCAGCAATTCGATTTTGACATAGCGGAAAGCCATGCGCCGGTCGATCGGCACGGTAATGTGTTCCGGACAAGTCATCACCGTCACGATCTCGTCCTGCAGCCACCCCCGGCTCAATCCTCCGGGATACGGATCGAACGGAGTGGTGAGTTCGGCAGGCACCTCGCCGAAAGTGAACCGGAAACGGGTTGGGGCGTCCGACCAACCGTCGGTATGCAGCGAAAAAGAGAAATACCCCGTGACATGCCGGCCGAAATCGACGATTACCGACGGAGTACCCCGTTTGTAGGTCATGTCATAAAACTGCTGCATATCTCCGGCCGGTTCCATCCGCCACCCCTGAAAGGCCGACGAATCGCGCACCGGACGGACGAGCCCCACGGGTTCAACGACCGTCTGCTGCAACACGGGTTGAACCTCTTGCGCGATACGGAACCACCGGGCACGCTCCGGACCGAATGCGATAGACGTATCTTGTGCCGAAACGGCATACGCCAGCAAAGAGAATAAACAAAAACAGGCGAAAGCACGATAAAGTCGCGTCATAACAGTATGGTGTGTTTCGGATTATGCACTAACGAGTATAGCTCCTCGTCCGGACACCGGCAGGAAAACGCGCAAAACTCCTGCACGACGATTAATAACCGATAGAACGGATGAACTCCAGCGCCTCGGAACTGAGCGGATCGTTGCGGTCGAACCAGACATTCTCTTTGACCAGCTGCTCCCGCGCCAGGTTGATTTTTTGCGTGATCGGAAATTCGGGCCGGGGCAATTTGTCGTACTCATTCCGCTCCGAAGGCCGGAAAGTGCGGTTGAAAACCTGCTCTTTCGACGGGCGGCGCTTACCCTCCCACACAAAACCGGGTAACGTCAACGGCTGGCTATCCGGAATTTTGTCCATCGGATAGATCGAGTAGACCGGCTTGCCCCGCCAAACGATTTCGTCGACAGCCTGATCTTTGAAATAAAACGATATGTCGGCGCACTCCACGGTCATGAAACCGGAAATGTAGTTTCCCGTACTATCCTCCTCCACCATAAAATAGTAGGTCTGTCCATTCCCGTTTACATCCGTGCGGTAAATGGCCCCATCGCGGAAGAATGACTCGATTACCTTGCCTTTGATCTGGTTGTAATGCGACGTATCGACCTCTTGGCTCATAATCGGCTCACCGGTAAAAACGGCACGGTCGATCTTCTGGTTGAGCGTATAGATATCGACCACTTTCGAGGTTACCTGATTGTTATCGTTCCATAACACCGGATCGACATACATATGCAGTGTGGAATCGAGCGAAAAACCGGTCATTGAATCGCATACCGCCTGAAAATCGTCCCGGAAAATCCGGACGTTGTGATAAGCGAACATCTTACGCACGAGCGAATCCTGTTCGCCCCCCACGCTATCAGCCGGAGCGGGCAACAGTGTATCCGCCTCTTGTTGCGCCAGCTTCGCAAGCGAATCCCGCTGTGCCTGCAGCAATTGAGCATGCGCAAGCGAGTCGGCGCGTGCGGCGGAATCGGCCTCAGCCCCAACCCGAGCTCCCTTACGCCGGGACTCTCGCAACAACAGTCTCTCCTGCCGGGCTTTTTCTTTGGCCCGGCGCTGCTCATCCTTGGCTTTTCGCTCCAGTTCTTTGGCTTCACGCCTCTTTTCAGCGGCAAGCCGTTTCTGCTCTTTTTCCGACAAAACGGGTCCGGCCACCTCTTCCTCCGTCACCGCCTTTTCGGCCGCTTCAACATCCTCCGGTGACATCGGCGTCTCTGCAGGGGCAACCGGTTGCGGTTCACCTTCCGGAGACTGCGAAGCTGTGCCCGCCGTCGTTTCCCCTCTGTCGGCAGGTGTAAACTCATCGGATGCTGCCGATTCGAGAGCAGCCAAAGAGTCGCGCCGCAGGGAGTCCCTCAGCAATGAATCCCGGTTATAGGTAAAGACAAACATCGGCCCGCATATACAGCGTATCCCGTTTGCTGCTGTCGCTTTCCTGGAACGAGGCCACGACCGGATCGCGGGTCAGCAGCGCTTTGCGTTCCTTGCCCCAATACTGGATCAGGTCACCGAAAGCCACTGCCTGCTGTTCGTCGTCGGCCACCTGCACGTTATTCACCAGCAGAGCGTCCTGCACGTTTTGTTTGTAAAGGATCGTATCTGCCCAAACCTCGCGGGTTTTGGTCAGGATATAGGACTGGTCGGTAAACGTATAGAGATCCGCCTTGCGGTCATAGGAACCCTTCAGCGCGGTCAGGAATTCGTCATCCTTGTTCCAGATGTAGGAGCGGGTGTAGAATCGTGCGATCTCACTGTCTAAATTGTAGCTGACCGAATCCGATTTAAGCTGGTAATCGGGATTTTTCATCTCCACGTCGTGCACCCCGATCAATTCGCGGTTATCGGCATAATAATACCCGTCTCGCGATTCCAGCCGGTTCTCCTTTTGCAACATGGTCCCGCCGCCGGTATAATGGCCGATATTGTCGAGCGTATTGAACGAAAAGTTATAAGTGTACAGCGTCGCATCCTTGTCCACGATCTTGACCAAAGGGGAAAAGACACGAGCCGTATTGAAATTCCCGTTATACTCGGCCCTGTCGCCGTAGATGAAGGTACTGTCCTTGTTGATAATGACATTGTTGTAACAATCCATCATCCGGTCGTTGAAACGAATCGCGCTGTCGCAGGTAATCACCGCTCCGTTGTGATAGAATACGACATGTCCCACCAGGCTGAGCGCCGACGAGTCGGCTATTTTCACCGGCCGCATGACATCGGCCGAAAAGTCGACCACTTTGGGAGCCGGTTCGGCTGCCAAAGCGACACCTGCGATGCCGGTTCCGCAGCACAACGTCCAACAAAGGAGATTCAGGAAACGCTTCACGATCGGAACAGGTTAAAACTATTTGAGCAGATAAGGCCTTTCGAACTGACAGCCACGAAATTCGGAATCTACCCGGATAAACATGCCGGCCACTTTGTTTTTGAGCCACGTTTCAAAATCGGCATCCTGCTTCTTCTTCAACGCAATCTCCTCGATTTTCAGGAAATCCTCCGAGAGGCTCGCCGTATGCGTGGGAATAATCTCGTCGAGACGTACGATTTTACCGAGGATATTACCCCGCATATCCTGCGACGCGAATGCATCCGAAATATCGCCAGGCTTCATATCTTTGAGCGCGTTATACACCTCCGGCGTCTGGCTCAGTTCCTCTTTCAGGAATTTGGTCGTAGCCGCGCGCGCATCGCCCTGATTCATCGCTTCGAGCAGTTCGATATTGGTCGCTACGCCGCCGTTGCGGTTGGAATACTTGTCTTCGGAATATTTCGCCACCGCATCGGCAAACGTCAATTTACCGGCCAAAATCTCTTGTTTGAGGCTGTCGAGCGTCGTAAAAGCCGCTTTGATTTCTGAATCGGTGAACTGCGGCTTAAGCAGGATATGACGGCAGTGGTAGAGGTTTCCCACCTGGTCGAGCAGCAGGATCAGGTGGTATCCGAATTCGGTTTCCACCACCTCTGAAATTTGACCCGGTTTGAGCTTGGCCAATGCGTCGGCAAACGGTTGCACAAAACTCTCCTTGGGCATCGGATCCATCTCTCCTCCGCGAATGGCCGAGCCCGGATCTTCGGAATACATGCGGGCAAGCACCTCGAACTTCGTTCCGTTCATGATGCGCTCGCGCAGCTCCAGCATACGCTCGCGGGTGCGGAACTTGGCGTCCTCGGTGGACGGCGGATAGCGCACGATTTGGGAATAAACGTACTGCTCGGGGATAATCGGCAGCGAATCTTTCGGCAGGTGTTTGAAGAAACGCTCTACCTCCCCCGAGGTAACTGAAGATTTGCTGCGGATCTCCTGCCGCATGCGACCGGCATAGCGCATCTCTTCATAACGCTCCTGAAGGTCGCTGCGGATATCGAAAATCGGTTTGTGGTAATACAATTCGACGGCCGCCTGGGACCCTTTCTCCGCAATCTCCTGCGAGAGCGTGTTTTCGACCATAATAGCAATATCGCCCGTATCGATATTGAGCGAATCTATCTGCGCCTGGTTATAAAGAATTTTCTGCTCGATCAGCGTCTCGAGCGCTTCGCACAATGGATCGCGGTCCGACGTATACCCCTGTTGGCGGCGCTGCTCGATCAGGCTTTTGCTCGTCTGCACCAGATCCGAATAGAGGATCATCGAATTGCCGACTACAGCGGCGACTTTGTCGGCCATCACCTGAGACTGTGCGGCAGCGCTGCCGCTGCCTGCAACCAGGCACAACAGGGCCGGAAAGGCGGAAAGCAAAAGTCCGGGTTTCATAGTAAAGCGTTTAATTGACATTGACAACGATTTTTTTCTCGGTAACGGCCTGCCGGTAAAGGCTGTCTTCATGGGCCTTGATAATATCCTGCTTGCGCTGGTTGAAAATCACACGCCGGATCACATCCGATACGCTTTCGACAGGGGCATAATCCCCCACCCCGCGATGGTCTGTAACCCGGACGTAATAAGTATAACCTTGATCCTTGAATTCAAATATTTTCCCTTCGTTGAGCAAGTAACCGTAATCGGTGTTTTTCTTGGTCGGCAACAGCGACAAGAGCACGGGAAATTCCGTCCAGTTATTGACCTCGATCAGTTCGAAGCCGTTTTTCGTACAAATATCGACAAAATCCTGATAGGCGTCATTCCCTGACGAAAGCATCACCTCCTTGAGTTTCGCGATTTGCCGGTAGCTGTCCGGCACCTTTACGACACGCGCTTTGAGTAAGTTCTTGTCCAGAATGAAATCGGGTTTATGCTCGAGATAATAGTCGGCAATCTGTTTATCGGTAAAGAGCGTATCCATCCGCTTGTCGACATAATACTGATCTACTTTATGGGTCATCAGCGAATTACGGTACTCTTCCACCATGCGGTCGATATCCTCCTGGCTGCTGCGGAACATCTCCTCGGCCTCCTGTATTTTCAACTGCTTCTTCACCCACTGATCGACATAGGATTTTTGGATTTTGATACTGTCCTCAGCCGTCATGTCCGGTGTGAAAATCGGGGCGATATCGTGCAGGTAGAGTTTCTCCCCGCCTACTTCGGCCAGTACTTTCTGATTGGCAAACGGATTGGGAAAGCGTTTACACGAAACGAAGCCCGCGACAACGGCCAGCGAAAATATCAAAAAGAGTCGATTCATAGGCAACATGCGATTCGCTTTTTGTATTCAACGGCTAATCGGGCTGATTAGTATGGGCTTCGTCCGAAATTTTATCTCCCGAAGCGGTTTCTCCGTCCGGTTGCGACGTTGCAGCTTCCAACCGGGCCCGCTTCTCTTCCCGGCTGATCCGCAAGCCGATCGACACGAAACCGGCGATGAACAGTACGCAAGCCACCCCGTACACAATATAATAAAGCGTTTCATTTCCCAACTGTTCGCGTGTGGAAAGAATTTTTCCGCCGCCCAACATCCATGAGAAATAAGAGATGGCATTATTGATACAATGGATCAGAATCACCGGAAGCAACGATCCGGTACGGTAGTAGATATACCCCAACACCAATCCCACCATAAATGCGTTGATCACCTGCTGCGGGATGAGGTGTACGATACCGAACACAGCCGCAGCGATCACCACGCCGCGTAGTGCACCGTACTTCCGTATCAGGGCGTCCTGTACGATTCCGCGGAATAGCATCTCTTCCATCACCGGGGCTATCACGATAGCCGTCAGCATCATCCATCCTCCGGTGCCCATCAGGTCATTGAGCCGGTCCATATACATATCCGGCAGTAACCCCAGCAAAGGCTCGATGACGATCCCGGTAGCCAACACCATGATAACCCCCCAGAGGATGATGGTGAAATCTAGTTTTTTGAAACCGAATTTCAACAGGGTCGTTCCTTTCGGTGAACGGATTTTACGTTGGTACAGCCCGAAACCGATCGTCAGCGAGAACTGGATCAAATACCCGAGAAAAGTGCCGAACCCCGGCGACACGCTGCCGATCTTCTGTAGGATACCTACGATAATCGATCCCAGTACGGTAGCCACGATAAACACCCCCAACAGGGTCAGCAGATCGCCCCACGACGGATACCCCTGCTTGAGCAGCGCCCTACGTAACGCCTTTTCTGTCTGCATTTTTGTATCGGTTTAGGCTTTTTGCAAGCATTAATACAAATCGTCGCCGAGCGTAGCGACCATAACAGCCTTGATCGTATGCATACGGTTCTCGGCCTCGTCGAATACGATCGACGCCTCGGACTGGAATACCTCATCGGTCACCTCCATCTCGGAGATCGCGAATCTCTCGTAAATATCATTGCCCACCACCGTTTCCAGATCATGGAATGCCGGCAGGCAATGCATGAACTTGCAGTCGGGATTCCCGGCAGCCTTCATCACCGCACGGTTGACCTGATAGGGTTGCAGCAATTTGATCCGTTCACCCCACACCTCGTCAGGTTCTCCCATCGACACCCAGACGTCGGTATAAACGAAATCGCAGCCGGCAACGCCTTCCGCAACATCTTCGGTCACCAGAATCTTCGCTCCGCTCTGCATCGACAACTGGCGGCACTGGTTGACCAGCGCTGCATCCGGAGCGCAAGCCCGGGGCGAAATCGCACGGTAATCCATGCCCATCTTCGCAGCCATCACCATCAACGAGTTCGCCACATTGTTATGTGCGTCGCCCAGGAAACAAAACTTGACTTCGGATAACGGTTTGGGGCAGTGTTCACGCATGGTCAGCATATCGGCCAACGCCTGCGTCGGATGAAATTCCGTGGTGAGGCCGTTCCAGACCGGAACGCCCGAAAACTCGGCCAACAGCCGTACAATCCGTTGCCCGTAACCTCGGTACTCGATTCCGTCATACATTCGTCCCAGCACACGGGCGGTATCCTTGACGGACTCTTTTTTGCCCATCTGCGAACCGGTCGGACCCAAGTAGGTCACCTGTGCGCCCTGATCATGGGCCGCCACCTCGAAAGCGCAACGGGTACGGGTCGAATCCTTCTCGAACAGCAGCACGATATTCTTACCTGTCAGCAGTTTCTTTTCCTTACCGAGATACTTGTCGGCCTTGAGCCGCGCGGCCAAATCCAGTATGTAGGTAATTTCATCGGCAGAGAAGTCGAGCAGCGTCAACAGGTTTCTTTTTCTCAAATCAATCATGGGGTCGTTGCAATCTGATTAAACTGCACCAAAGATATGGATTTTAATCGAGAAACCAACACGCTCCGGCGGCTTCGGACACACGGTTGCGGCCGGTTTGGTACGAGCATAACTGTTATCTCGAGAATTTTGATTAATATTGCATGATTATTCAACCGAAAAAGTATGGGCAAGATAGTGGCGCTGGCCAACCAAAAAGGCGGTGTGGGCAAAACCACCACCGCGATCAATCTAGCTGCCAGCCTGGCGGTTATCGGCAAGAAAATCCTGCTGGTCGACGCCGATCCGCAGGCGAATGCGACCTCGGGGCTGGGACTGGATATCAATCAGGTCAACATATACGACTGCATCACCGGGAACGCCTCGGCGGCAGACATCATACAGCAGTGTCCCGAGATCAAAAAACTCGACGTGCTGCCTTCCAGCATCAACCTGGTGGGCGCCGAAACCGAGTTGCTCGAAATCGAGGACGGACAGAAACGGATGAAAGCCATTCTTGAACCGCTCAAACCCAGCTACGATTTTATCCTGATCGATTGTTCGCCGTCGCTGGGCCTCGTGACGCTCAATGCCCTGGTCGCCGCCGACAGCGTACTGATTCCGGTCCAATGCGAATATTTCGCACTGGAAGGACTCGGCAAGCTGCTCAATACGATTAAAATGACCAAGTCGAAACTCAATCCTGAACTGGAAATAGAAGGATTCCTGCTGACCATGTACGATTCCCGGCTTCGGCTGGCCAACCAGGTGGCCACGGAAGTGCGCGAGCATTTCGGCGCGCTGGCGTTCGACACGATCATTCAGCGCAACACCCGCCTGAGCGAGGCACCCAGCTACGGCAAGCCGGCACTGTTGTACGACGCCGCCTCGACAGGCAGCGTAAATTACCTGAACCTGGCTAAAGAGTTCATCAAGAAAAACAAAAAAACGGCATAAGCGATATGAACCCGAAAAACAAAGGCTTGGGGCGTGGGTTGGGCGCCATATTCGAAATCGAAGGGAAAGACCTTCCGGCAAAAAAAAGCAACCATGCGTTCGAAGAGGTCGAGATCGCTTCGGTCGTCCCGAATCCGAAACAACCCCGCACGCATTTCGACGAACAGGCCCTCGGCGAGCTGGCCGAGTCGATCCGTACGCTGGGCGTAATCCAACCGCTGACGGTTAAGAAAGAGGACGACGGCAAATACACCATCATCAGCGGCGAACGCCGCTGGAGAGCTTCCCAATTGGCAGGTCTGGAGACCGTGCCGGTCTATATCCGCGAAGCGGACGACCAGCACGTGCTCGAAATGTCGATCGTGGAAAACATCCAACGCCAGGACCTCAATGCGATCGAGGTGGCGCTAAGCCTGCAGAGACTGGTTGACGAATGCAGCCTGACACAAGATTCGCTCGGTGAAAGGATAGGCAAAAAGCGCTCGACGGTAGCCAATTACATGCGCCTGCTTAAACTTCCGGTCGAGATTCAGCTTGCAATCCGTGAAGAGCTGATTTCCATGGGTCATGCCCGGGCATTGATCACGGTCGAATCACCCGAATTGCAGGTGGCCCTGCTTAAAAAGATAATAAAAAAAGGGCTCTCCGTCCGTCAGGTCGAAGAGATGGTCAAAATGCTGAACACTCCAAAACCGACCAAGGAAGAGATCGAAGAGGAGTACCCGGAAGAGTACGTAAAACTGGTCGAGCAGCTCGAGAAGGTTTTCACGCAGGAGATCAGCATCAAAAAAAACAATAAGGGCGGCGGCAAAATCGTTATCGGTTTTGAATCCGACGAAGACATCCGAGAATTTATCCGCAAATTCGACCGAGCTATCCGATAATGCCAGCTTTGCGCCCATACCTCCGCACGCTGACTGTTGCCCTCGCCTCGGCGCTGGCAGCAGTCGCCGTTTCTGCGCAAACGCCTCAGGCCACTACTGCGGAACACCCCCAAACCCAATCCTCCGCGTCACGATCGGCTCAATCGATGGTCGTACCCGCAGATACGGTGCAAAAGAAAAAGGGCAAGACATCTAAAGAGAGCCGCAGTAACGACAAGAAAAAAAACGACACCACCGCCCAATCCCCGGCAGGAGGGGCACAGGAACCGGGATTGACCCCGCAGAAACGCTTTAAAGTAGAAGGCGGGGTGCTCAAAGAAATCGTGTCTACGGCAGTTGAAAAAATCCTGACGGACGACAGTTCAAAATTGCATCAAACAGCCGTTTCCCCTGCTGACACCTCCCTCAAGCCGTTGAAAGGCGAATTGGCGGAAACGGTCGCGGCGGATTCCACGAAAGCAGGTAAACACAAACGCAGGGACGACACCTCTACCGTTCGTTACAGTGCGCTGTTCCGCGACACGATCCCGCTCTCGCGGATGACCGCCATCTCGCTGATTGCACCGGGGTTCTCACAACTTTACAACAAACAGGCGTGGAAAATCCCGATCCTTTACGGGGTAACCGGAGGTTTGGCCTATCTGGGTTTTCAGCAAAGCAGCAAATACAAGGAGATCAAAAAAGAGTACAACTCACTGGTCAGCCAAAACGCCGCACAGGAGCAGCTCGACCCTGTCCAGTGCGAAATGATCCGGTACAACACCCGGCGAACGGTATTTTTCGTCGGGGCGATCGCCTCTTACCTCTACTTCCTCTGTGACGGTGTGCTGAATTACAACGGTCCCGAAAATTCCGTCAAAAAGGCCACCACCCTATCGACGCTCTGCCCCGGAGCCGGACAACTTTACAACAGGAGTTACTGGAAAGTACCGATCGTCGTGGGTGCATTCGCTACGATGGGTTATGTGATCGACTGGAACGCCCGCGGCTACAACCGGTACCGCAAAGCATACAACCAGGTCGTGAACGGCGAACCCGACGAATTCGAAGGACGTTATTCGGCGGATTACCTCAAAAACATGAAGGATAACTTCCGCCGCAACCGCGACCTCTGCATTATCCTTACCGGAGCTCTCTACCTGCTCAATATCGTGGACGCGCATGTCGACGCACACCTGAAAGATTACGACATCAGCGACGATTTGTCAGTACGGCTCGAACCGACCGTTTTTCAAAACTACACGATGACCCGTAGCACCTACGGTGTCGGCATGTCCCTGAAAGTCGCATTTTAACCGCATAAATATCCCGGAGATGAAAGGACTGTTATACTCCATGCTCTCTCTGACCGGCTTGCTGATGCTGCCGGGCCCTCTCTCAGCGGGAGCCCCGTCGGACTCAATTCCCGCCGACGAGCGATTGAACATCCGGCACGATTGCACCATTTACGATTCGATCATCGCTTCGTGGCGCGAAACCAACATGAACGATGCTTTCGAAAATTTCACGCAAGATTATATCAATCTCGACACGGCCAACTACATCGAAGCCGTCACTCCGTTTACAGACGCAGAATACCAAGCCCGGCTGCGGGGTATCGTATCCCCCATCCGCCTGCCGTACAACCAGATCGTCCGCAAACATCTGGTCGCTTACGTCACCACGCACCGCGCACTGACACGCCGGATGCTGGGACAATCCCAATATTACTTTCCGCTGGTCGAGCGTGAGCTCGAGAAAGCCGGGCTGCCGCTCGAGCTCAAATTCCTTCCCGTTATCGAATCGGCATTGCAACCCACCGCAACCTCGCCTTCCGGAGCGGTCGGCCTTTGGCAGTTCATGCTCAATACAGGCCGCCAGTACGGTTTGGAAATTTCATCGATGATAGATCAACGGCGCGATCCGGTTGCCTCCACCCGGGCCGCCTGCGCCTACCTGAAAGACCTGTACAAAATATACGGGGATTGGACCCTGGCCATCGCCTCTTACAATTATGGTCCGGGAAATGTGAACAAAGCGCTTAAACGGGCCGGCAGCAATGCCACTACCTATTGGGACATCTACCCTTACCTGCCGACCGCCACGCGGGATTACATTCCGGCTTTCGTCGGCCTGACCTATGCCTACCATTATTACAAAGACCATCATATCCAACCCTACACCCCGTCGTTGCCACTGGCGACCGATACCGTTACCATCAAGCACAACCTGCATCTCGAGCAGGTAGCTGCAACGCTCGGCATCCCGATGGAGTTGTTGCAAGCCCTGAACCCGCAATACAAGCAGGATATCATCCCGGCCGCAGTACGCACCTATCCGCTGGTTTTACCCCAGCGGGAGATTTCACGCTTTCTGGAACAGGAGCAGGCAATTTACGACAAAGACTCGATTTACCTGGCCGACCACCTGAGCACAGCGGGCGAATCCAAACAACCCGTGCCTGCGGTAGCGCAAACCACTTCGTACAAAGTCCGCAAGGGCGATACACTTGGGGCAATTGCTGCGAAACACGGAGTCACGGCGGCTCAGTTGATGAAATGGAACGGGCTGAAAAGTGCAAACCGCCTTCAAATCGGCCAAACATTAAAAATCACCCGACCATGACCGGAAAGCGGGATACTATCGTCGCCGTCGCCTCCGGCACCGGAGGCGCGATTGCGCTGATCCGCCTGAGCGGTCCGACAGCCATCGCCATCGGCGACCGGATTTTCACCGGCGTGTCCGGCTCTCCTCTCAGCAGCTCTAAAGGTTTTACCGTCCACTTCGGCCATATCCGCAACGAAGCGGATGAGATCATCGACGACGTTCTGGTGTCGCTCTTTCGCGCCCCCCGCTCCTATACCGGTGAGGACATGCTCGAAATCTCCTGCCACGGTTCGACCTTCATCCAACAAGAGATTTTACGTCTTTGCATCCGGGAAGGAGCCCGCATGGCGCAGGGAGGGGAATTCACACTCAAAGCCTTTTTAGCCGGGAAGATGGATTTATCCCAGGCAGAGGCGGTGGCCGATATCATCGCATCAGACAGTCGGGCCGCATTGACGCTGGCCACCCGCCAGATCCGCGGCGGTTATTCGAAAGAGTTTACAGACCTTCGCCAACAATTACTCGAATTGACCTCCCTGCTGGAGCTCGAGTTGGATTTCAGCGAAGAAGACGTGGAGTTCGCCGACCGGACTCGTTTATCGGCGATGCTCACAGAAATAGAACACCGGATCAGCTCACTGAGCGACTCTTTCCGGTTGGGCAACATCCTGAAAAACGGCGTTCCCGTCGCCATTGTCGGCAGCCCGAACGTCGGCAAATCCACGCTGCTCAACGCCCTGCTCAATGAAGAACGGGCACTCGTATCGGATATCGCAGGCACTACACGAGACCTGATCGAGGAGACGATCAACATCCAGGGTGTCACTTTCCGGTTTATCGATACGGCGGGCATCCGGGATACGGCCGACCCGTTGGAGCATATGGGCATCGAACGGACATTGCAGCGCGTACGACAGGCTGCAATTATCCTGCTGATGGTCGACGCCAACGATCCATCCGAACAAATTGAAGCGCAACTACAATCTATACCGGTCGGGGAGGGGCAGCAAATCGCACTCATCCTGAATAAATCCGACAAAGCAACTGAGGAACAGATCGCGTTATCAAAGAAAACCTTACAGCAAAAAAACGCCATTCCTGTTTTGTCTATTTCAGCCAAGCAAAAAGGCAACTTACAAGCACTAACGTCATTGCTGTACGATTCCGTTCATGCCGATGAGTCGCTCCGTTCCGGACAACTGATTGTTTCGAACGCCCGGCACCACGAAGCATTAGAAGCCGCATGCGGAGCCACGCACCGGGCCCAGAATGGACTTGCAGGAGGCATTTCCGGAGACCTGCTCGCTCAGGACATCCGCGAAGTTCTGCACCATTTGGGCACCATTACCGGTGAAATCACGTCGCAGGACATACTGAATTCCATCTTTTCCAAATTCTGCATCGGCAAATAGGAGCCGGTAAACAACGATCAACAACACTCAGTAACGATTACTTAGGCGCTCATTCAGAGCGCCTAACAGCGTTTGCACTTTATCGCCGCTGCGATTGCATATGCAATCTTGCGTACTTTTTTCACCCCCGTTTCTCCCCCGAGCCCCAATGTCTGCAGGGGTACTCGGTTCCGTCTCCAAGGTTCTGGAAAATTGAGACGAGCCGATACGAGGTGCGACGTAGAGGTCGGAGCAGCAACACAATCGGGAACCTTTATCGGAGCCATTATGAGTAGTAACCTACGAATCGAGCGCATTTGCGAGTTCTGCAGCCGACGGTTTATCGCAAAGACCACTGTAACAAGATTTTGCTCCCACACATGTTCTCAGCGCCATTACAAGAGAGATCACCGCCGACGAGATATTGGGCAAAATCTCCCGGAGTTTGCCACCTCTCCGGCTCCCATACAACCTATTCTAATGTCAAAAGAGTATATGGGCTGTCAGGAGGTCGCGAATATGATGGGAATAAGCCGAGCAACGGTTCATCGCTATTGCGCGACCGGAAAGTTCCGGTGTGTGCGGCTCAACCGGAAAATCTTTATCCGCAAAAAGGATATCGATGCCCTGTTCGACAATGCAGAACCATACGAAGTAATGCCTGTAAACAGAGCCCCAATCACCGAATTTTATACGATGCAAGAAATTACGGAAAAATTCGAAGTATCCGAATCCACTGTATTTGCAAAACAAACTCCCAAGGTACTCAGCCAGGGAAAAACCATTTACAGCAAAAAGCATATCGACCGCCATTTTGCCCGCAAACTCCCCGATCCGCAGATTGCCGAATGGTACACCGTGGAAGAGATTCGGGAGAAATACAACATGAGCGTCTCAGCGGTCTACTCCTTCACCTCGGAGTACGGCATTCCCCGTAAGAAGAGCCGCGGCAAGACCTACTACTCGAAATCACATACGGATCAGCACCTCAAAATGCGCCGTCCCGATCCTGAGATCAAAGTGTGGTACAGCATGAACGACATCGTGGCACTCTACAACTTCGCACCGGGTTATGTGTCGAATCTAATCTATAAAAATCCGATCCCGAAAATCCGGCGCGGCAACAAAGGCTATTACTCCAAGGAACATTTCGACCGGCTTGTCCGCGAGAAGCAGCTCGTGCCGGAGTACTACACCGTCGAGGAAGCCATGGCAAAATACAACCTGACGCGGGACACACTCTATCATCACATCCGGTATAACGACATACCGAAGATCAAAGATGGGCGCTACATCAAAATATCAAAGCCGGAACTGGACGCCATTTTCGAACAACCAATCACAATTTAATACATAAAAACGATGGGAACAAAAGTAACCTTACGTCACAAGCCGATCACCAACGGACGCGAATCGCTCTACCTCGATTTCTACCCGCCGATCCGCTGCAAAGCGACCATGAAACTCGTTCACAAGGAGTATTTAGGGATTTACATCTACCAGAATCCACAGAACGAAATTCAGCGCGACTACAACCGGGAAATGCTCTACAAAGCCGAAGCGATCCGATCGGTGAGGGTGCAGTCGTGCATCAACGAGGAGTTCGGCTTTTTGGACAAGCACAAACTCAAAGCCGACTTTCTCGATTTCTTCCGAAGCATCGCCCTAAAGAAAGACCCCAAATGGCGGATGGTCTACAAACATTTCGAAAAATTCTGTGGCGGCAAGTGTTCGTTCGGGGAGGTGACGGTCGATCTGTGCCGCCGCTTTCGCGACTACCTGATGACCACGCGCCAACTCAAATTCACCAACAAGAAGATGAAGTGCAATTCCGCCGCAGGATACTTCTCGACCTTTCGCGCCCTGCTGAAGATCGCCTACCGCGACAAGCTGATCCGCGAGAACGTCAACGATTTTCTTGAAAAAATCGAGTACGAGGACACCCGACGCGAGTTCCTGACACTGGACGAACTGAAGCGGCTGGCCGATACGCCCTGCAACATTCCGGTTCTCCGACACGCGGCGATCTTCTCCTGCTTCACAGGGCTTCGGATCAGCGATATACTCCAACTCGAATGGAAACATATCTCTCAAGCTTCTGACGGCGGTTGGTGGATGCGCATCCGCACCGAAAAGACAGAAACCGAGGCGACGCTGCCCATCAGCGACGAAGCGTTGGAATACTGCGGCCAACCAGGTACGGGCAAAGTATTTAAAGGGCTGGAACGTTCGATGACCCAACATCCACTACAGAAATGGATTCGCACAGCAGGGATAGAACGCAATATCACCTTCCATTGCTTCCGCCACACGTTCGCCACACTTCAGATAGCATTAGGCACGGACATCTTTACCGTCAGCAAAATGCTCACCCACAAAAATGTCTCGACGACGCAGATTTATGCCGAGCTGGTCAACGAAAAGAAGCGCGAGTCGGCGAATCGGATTTCACTGAAGTAATTTGTTATTATACGAATTTTTGCATCGTTATAACACAATTGTATAACGATGCAAAAATCGAATAAATGATTTTTGTAAACATTTCTGTAGCCGCCCTCTATTTGATTATAAAGGGTTTTCTATGGAACAGACAGTACTCACATTCGAAAAATTGCCCGAAGCGGTGGCTTATCTGGTTACTGAAGTTAACAACATTCGCAGGCTGTTAGAGCAGCAGCGACAGCCATTGCCATCCAAACGCCTCCCGGTCGGAATCGAAGATGCCTGCCGCGTGGTTATGAAAGCTCGGTCGACGGTTTACACCCTGGTTCGAAAAGGGCTAATCCCGTGCTGTAAAAATGGTAATCGACTCTATTTTTATGAAGATGAGCTGCTCGCATGGATCGCCAATGGCAAGAAGAAAAGTATCGCCGAGACCAAAGCCGAGATCGAAGCACAAATGCAACAGTCGGTCCGGCATAAACCTGCTGGACGAAATTTTTGATTTTTTCCGATTCCATCACCCTTTTCTTGAAAAACGCCCTATTACTAATAAAGGTCTCTTTTCAAGAGGTCGAAAAGAGTACTCAAACATATAAACTTATTCCGTATGAATAAAAATGCACTGCGGGAGATCGGCGAAGAAGCCGCTCCCGTAAATTTCGGGGATCCGTACACATTAATACCTTATTCCTGGATTATCCGCATCCGTGAAATGAACCGGAGCGAACTCTCAAGCAAAGAACAACTATATCTCGACCTGTTCCTCTTCAGTACCTATACCGGAGGTACGACTATGACCGAAATGGCATTTCTGAAAAAAGATGCTATCTCGAACAGGACGCTTATCTGTGACAGAATCATTACTTCAAAAACTGCAATTATTCCGCTGGTGGACCGAACGAAGGCAATTATTAAAAAATACCAAATGAAATGTTTCGGGGAATATTTGCTTCCCGTTTTCACCCACAAGCACCAAACACCGGATCAGCAGGCCGGCAGGATCAAAAGGATATCAGAACAAACAAACCGTACGCTTCGGAAAGTTTGCGCTCAATTGGGAATCGAAGCCGAAATTACACTGGGTTCCACTCGGAAGATTTTCATCACACACATGATTGATTCTCGTATTCCATATGAACATATTGCCGAGTATGTGGGATGCACTATCGACACCGTCATTCGCCATCATGAACAATTCTACCAAGCAGTACAAGAAGCATGGATACAATATTCTCCAGATAAGAAATGAAACTTTGATCGCATTCATTAATAATGAAATAGATAACATAAAAAAGAGGGTAGCCGGATTTCGGCTACCCTCTGTATGTCGCTGCCGGTCAGATTGCATTGAAAATCCATCTTAAGCCAGTGACAATCAATTCCTTTAAAAAAGCTACCGCTTCCTGTACACATATATTTGTCCAATCCGGACTAAAAATATTTATCAGTCGTATTAAGTATCAAGAACATATATAATAATATGATATAATTATAACGGTCAATTTCTATACAACCTGTCAAAGCGATCTCTGAAGCCCTGACAGAACTCCCGTGCGGCGTACCTTGATTCGGGAAGGAGCACGGTCTGTTTCCTGATCTGGAGAGCATAGCGTATTTTAAGCTAAAAAACTTAAAGTACCAGTTATGTTTACAGTCAACATCAAAGGACGGAGGGATCCGAGAAACATCGACCTCGTCAAACTCGATCTGATCTTTTACAAGCGCGGTTATGCACGCGTTTCGAAAGTGCTCCACATTACAGGCCTATACCGGGAGTGGGACTCTAAGAGCCAATCTTTCACCGGCGCGGATACTTCCGAAAAGAACAAGTTGCTCCGTCATGAGCGATTGAAATATCTGAAGGTCGCCGAAAAGTGGGAATATCAAGGTAAGGACTGGATTCCCGTCGAGTTGTCCCACTATTACGACGACGATCCGAGGATTCGCAATCGTTATATCACCGTCGCGGAGATGCTCGACGCCCTAACGGAAAAGACCGCCACACGGGAGCGGTACAAAAACGGGCTGATACTTACCAGCGAACCGACTGCGAAGAAATACCGTTACCTGAAGAGTTCGCTCGAACGGTTTGTCCGGAGCAAGTATCGTCGGGATTTCTCGAAATATCGTTTCCGGGACATCACCGAACAGTTCCTGTTAGACTATACGCTATGGACGCAGCTTTGCGGAGGGAAGCAGGGAAACGAAGGCGGTATCCGGGAGAAACTGCGCAAACTGCGAGCGGTCTGTCTTTATGCCAAAGAGAACGGAGTCTACAACGTTAACCTGAACGCTTTCCGCCCCCTGCGCGAGAAACTCAAATCGCGGCTGGTCACGCCCAAAGGAGTATCGCCCGAAATCATCCGCATCATTGAGACCGTCGACCGGACGCTACTCGGCAAAAAAGAGTCGTTCTACCTCGACCTATTTCTGTTCAGTTATTACGCCGGCGGAATGTCGGCCATCGACGTCTGCCTGCTGACACGCGATCGTATTAAAGGAGATATGATTATCTACGACCGAACAAAGTTCGACAAGCAGGCACGGGTGATCCTGACAGACAAAGCAATCGAGATTATTGAGCGCTACCGTAACGAGGCCTATATGAATTATGTATTTCCAACGATCAAGCGCTGCAATCCGCCCCAGGCAAAACTCTACGGACGCATCAAGCGGATCAACGAGAAAGTCAACCAAACCCTGAAGAAGATTTGTAAACTCTCCGACATCGACCAGCGAATTACCTGGAGTACAGCCCGCAGCAGTTACATCTCCCACATGATCGACGAAGGATTCCATCCACTCCAAGTAGCTGAACTCGCTGGTAATTCACCTCAAACAATTTACAGGCATTATTACACAATCTCCAATAAAGAGAAAATGAAAGAGAAGATGAATCAGGCGTTCAACTGTAATGGGTAATTATGCAATACACATTATTCGTATAGTATAATTTACAGTATGTGTTAAAAACTTGGTCACATCACATTTATATAGCAAAATATTTCATATCTTTACAATACGAAAGGTTCCATCACAATGCACAAAACCATGAACAGAATAAAGGAAGTGCTCGAAGAAAAAGGAATAAAACAGACGTGGCTCGCCGAAAAACTGGGAAAAAGCTTCAGTCAAACTAATGCCTATGTCTGCAATCGGCGCCAACCCAGCCTCGAATTACTATTCGAAATAGCCAAGATCCTTCAAGTAGATCCTAAAGAATTAATTGACAGCGAAGAGAAAAAATAGATATGAGTCAAGAACAACATAACCAACTAGTTTCTTTCATCTGGAATATCGCAAACGACGTATTGGTCAATGATTATAACAAAGGCGAATACCGCAAAGTCATTCTACCAATGATGGTTATCCGGCGTTTGGATGCAGTGCTTGAGCCGACAAAGGAGGTGGTGATGGCAACAAAAGCTACATTGGACAAATCAGGAGTATTAGATCAAGATGTTGCTTTATGCAGTGCTGCTGGACAGGCATTTTGCAACAAATCCCCTTTCACCCTAAAACAATTGAAGGCTCGCACGAATCGCCAACAGCTTAAGCTGGATTTTACGGCTTATCTGGACGGATTCAGTAGTAATGTTCTTAAAATTATCGAACATTTTGAACTGCGTCCACAAATCGAAAAGCTTTCAAATCAAGGATTATTGGGTATGCTTATCGAGAAATTTGTTGACCCGAGAATCAACTTGAGCAACCAACCGATTTTGGATGATGAAGGCAATGTAAAACTCCCGGCTCTTGATAATCATTCGATGGGTACGGTCTTCGAAGAATTACTTCGAAGATTTAATGAGGAAAATAATGTTACAGAGGCTGGAGAACACTTTACGCCTCGTGATATTGTGGAACTGATGGCAGACATAGCTTTCATCCCCGTTGCAGATAAAATCACTGATAACACATACTTAATTTATGACGGAGCTTGTGGTACCGGTGGTATTTTAACGAAATCGGAAGAGAGAATTAATCAGTTGGCAAAGAAAGCCAATAAGAAAATCAATACCCATATTTACGGACAAGAAAAGCAACCGGAAACCTTCGCAACCTGCCAGGCAGACCTTTTGATAAAAGGTGATGGCGAAGAAGCGCCACACATTGCTCTTGGCTCTACGATTTCCGAAGATGGGCATTCTTCTATGACTTTCGACTTTCTTATCTCCAATCCGCCATTTGGTACTCCATGGAAGAAAGACTTGGAGAATTGGGGATATAAAGACAAAAAAGAGATTACCGATACACGCTTTATTACGACCTATAAGGAAGATACGGAATATTCCATGGTGCCTAATATCGGTGATCCGCAAATGTTGTTCCTAGCTAATAGCGTTAGCAAGATGAAGCATACTACTGAGTTCGGCAGTCGCATCGTCGAGGTGCATAACGGCTCTTCTCTTTTTACCGGAAATGCCGGAGGTGGAGAAAGCAACATTCGCCGATATATCATTGAGAACGATTTATTGGAAGCTATCGTTGCAATGCCTGAAAAGATGTTTTACAATACGGGAATTGCAACTTTCCTGTGGATTGTAACGAATCGCAAAAGCAAAGAACGCGAAGGCAAAGTTCAGCTTATCGATGCTACAAAACTGAAATCTCCGCTTCGCAAGAACTTGGGCGAGAAAAACTGCGAATTCACAAAAGATATCCGCAAGCAAATTCTTAAAATCTACATGGATTTTAAGCCCTGCGAAGAGTGTAAGATATTTGATAATGAGGAATTCGGCTATTGGGAGGTTGTTGTTGACAGGCCTTTACGCAATGAAGATGGAGATATTATAACGGATAAAAAAGGAAAACCGAAAACCGATAGTAAATTACGCGATAAGGAGCAGATTCCATTGACCTACGAGGGTGGTATCGAAGCTTTTCTCCAGAAAGAGGTTTACCCCTATGTCCCGGATGCGATTATCGACATAGATAGCGCGGTCGTTGGGTATGAATTGAGCTTTACAAAATATTTCTACAGGCCAATCGAATTGCGTTCGATTGCGGAAATAAAAGCCGATATCGCTGCGATCGAGAGGGATACGGATGGACTATTGAACCTAATCCTTGGAGATTAATTATGGAAGTGACAAATATTATAATCAATATATCGATTTCGCTTGTAGTAGGCGGCGGAACCGGCATTTGTGTGTTCAAATGGTTCGGTAAGAGGTGGATTGGACATTGGTTTGACAAAGATCTGGAAAGATATAAACAGCAGCTTGATCTGCTAAAAATGCAGAATTATCTGCAATTCAGTAAAGTTTACACGAAGCAAGCCGAGTACATTGAGGGGATTTACGAACGGCTGGCAAAAATAGACTTAGCCAATAATCTAATGAAGGCTGGGAAGTTCGCCGATAACGAAAAGCGGGAGGAAACTCTTCGAGAATATTCAGTGATGATTGGGGAATGCTCTATTTATGTATCTCTGCATGGTATTTTCCTCAGTGATTCCATGCGCAGCAAATTAGATATGCTGATTAATACATTGGCTAAAGAGGTTTGGCCTCAACTCTCTGAATTGGAACAATTGGCTAACGATGAGTTTTTGCGTCGAGTAAAAGAGCTGCCCGAATACGATGCAAGGGCAATAATGGATGATTTACGCAAAGAATTCGAACTGGTGCTTGGAATCAACAAGCCTAATAAGTTAATCAATGAAACAATACGATAAATATAAAGAAGCTGATATTGTATGGCTTGGGCGGATTCCAGACCATTGGTTTACATTACGGGCAAAGACAATGTTTGATAAGCAAAATAGAGATATTAAAGCTGATTATGATGTTGTTACTTGCTTCCGTGATGGAGTAGTTACGCTTCGAAAAAACAGAAGAACAACAGGCTTTACAGAGTCATTGAAAGAGTCCGGATATCAAGGTATTGCTAAAGGAGATTTGGTCATACATGTGATGGATGCCTTTGCAGGAGCTGTCGGCGTTTCTGATTCAGAGGGGAAAGGAACCCCTGTATACAGTGTGTGCACAGCAAAAGGCGAATATAACCATTATTACTATGCCCATATAATTCGAATAATGGCCCAAACAGGTTTTATTCAATCTTTGTATAGAGGCATACGAGAGCGGTCTTCGGATTTTAGGTTTGATGTATTTGGGAAACAATACTTACCTATACCATCAAAGGATGAACAAGATCAGATTGTGCGATATCTGGATTGGAAGGTGTCGCTCATCAACAAGTTTGTTAAGGCGAAGAAGCGCGAAGTCGCGTTATTGAAAGAGCTTAAAAATGCTGAAATCAATCATGCTGTAACCCGAGGGTTGAATCCTGAAGTTCCGCTCAATGATAGCGGTATTGAATGGATTGGGCAAGTGCCAGAAGATTGGGAGATAAAGAATTTCAGTCAATACTTTACGTTTGGGAAAGGGCTTCCAATAACTAAAGAAGATTTAAGGGAGAATGGTGTAGAGGTAATTAGCTATGGGCAAATCCACTCAAAACTTAATAATTCTATTGGACTAAATGAATCTCTGATAAAATATGTTAGTCCATTTTATTTAGACACACATGCACAATCATTGCTTAACAGGGGGGATTTTGTCTTTGCAGACACATCTGAAGATATTGATGGTTCTGGTAATAACATTTTTATAAATACGACACATCCTGTTTTTGCTGGTTATCATACATTAATTATCAGAGCGCAGAATCTTGAATGTCCTGAATATTATGCTTATCTTTTTTTATCAATCAGGTGGAAGCGCCAGGTGCAAAGCCTTGTTAATGGGGTGAAAGTTTTTAGTATAAATAAAAGCATTCTTAAGAAAACAAAACTTCTCACTCCCCCTCTCTTTGAGCAAAGGGAAATCGTCAACTACATAGTTGATAAAGAACAAAAAATCAATAAAGCGATAAGCGATATCGAGCGTGAAATTGATCTTGTAAAGGAATATAAAGCACGACTTATCAGCGACGTTGTGACGGGCAAAGTGGATGTACGAGGGATCGTGGTCCCTGATTTCCAATCAGAATCAGAAGTCATCGAAGCGACTGAAGAGGAGGCAGACGATCAAACAGAAATAAATTAAAACAAGAAATATGGCTCCGATTACCAATACCAAAGAAAATGGATTCGAGAAGTTGATCGTCGACTACCTCGTAGCTCATAATGGATTTGAACAGGGCTCGAATGAGGACTATTCAAAAGAGTATGCCATCGACGAAGTGCGATTATTTCGTTTTCTGCAAGCTACCCAGCAAGAGAAACTCGATGCACTGCACATTACGGAGTCACTCCTTGAAAGAAAAAAATTCCTCAAAAAATTATGCGAGGAACTGGGCGCTACAGTCAAAGGTTCGGGAGGTGTTGTGAAATTAATGCGGGATGGCTTCCGATATCTCCACCTTACATTTGAACTTTATCATGCGCTGCCTACTGTCCAAAACAATAAAGCCAGTGAGATGTATGCACAAAACATCTTCAGTGTGACCCGGCAATTGAGGTATAGCCGGGAGTATCTTAACATGGCTTTGGATTTCGTTGTCTTTATCAATGGGTTACCCGTTGCTACATTTGAGTTGAAGAATCAACTTACCAAACAGAATGTTGATGATGCTGTACATCAATACCGCACAGACCGAGATCCGAAAGAGTTAATTTTTCATTTCAAACGATGCCTGGTCCATTTCGCTGTCGATGATGATCAGGTAAAGATGTGTACACGGTTAACTGGCAGGAGTTCATGGTTTTTACCGTTCAACAAAGGCAACAACGACGGTGCGGGAAATCCCGTAAATCCGGACGGTATCAAAACCGACTACTTATGGAAAAACATACTGACGAAACATGAGTTGTCAAATATTATCGAAAACTTTGCCCAAGTAGTTGTAGAACGCGATGAAAAGACGCGGAAAATAATTAAAGAGACGCAAGTATTTCCGCGCTATCATCAACTTTCCGTTGTAAAAAAATTGTTGGCCGACACGTTAGCTTCCGGAGTGGGTAAACGTTACCTAATTCAGCACAGTGCCGGAAGTGGTAAATCGAACTCTATTGCTTGGCTTGCACATCAATTAGTAGTTTTACAAAACAACGGGAATGCGATTTTCGATTCAATCATTGTCGTTACAGACCGAATTAACCTCGATAAGCAAATTCGCAATACAATCCGTCAATTCATGCAGGAGAAAAGCACCGTAGGATGGGCGGAACATGCTGGCGACCTTAAAAAGCTAATAGCTTCTGGTAAAAAAATAATTATCACAACGGTTCATAAATTTCCGTTTATTCTCGACGACATTAGTACCGAAAACCGCAATCGCAATTTTGCGATCATTATCGATGAAGCGCATTCCAGCCAGAACGGCAGTATGTCGGCCAAGATGAATATCATTTTGTCAGGCAATATTAGTGAAGAAAACGAATTGCTCGAAGATAAGATCAATGCCATTATCGAAGGTCGAAAGATGTTACCGAATGCTAACTACTACGCATTTACGGCAACTCCGAAAAACAAGACGCTTCAAATGTTTGGCGTGCCATTCTCGAAGCCGGATGGCGAAATTGGGCATCGTCCATTTCACAACTATTCGATGAAGCAAGCAATAGAGGAAGAGTTTATTTTGGATGTTTTGAAGTATTACACGCCCATATCGAGTTATTACCAGCTTGCCAAAAAAATTGAAGATGACCCTAAATTCGACAAGAAACGCTCGGAGAAAAGGTTAAGAACATTTGTGGAATCAAGCGAATACACAATTCGCAGAAAATCCGAAATAATTGTTGAACACTTCTATTCACAAATTATCTCAAAAGGGAAAATAGGAGGTCAGGCGCGAGTTATGGTAGTAACGGCAGGTATCGAACGGGCGATTGACTACTATTATGCCATAACAAAATTATTGGAGAAACGCAGAAGTCAATATCGGGCAATTGTGGCATTTTCGGGAGAGAAAGAGTACAAAGGGCATGCCGGTAATAAAGTATCAGAAAGCTCTATCAATGGTTTTCCCAGTAACATGATCGAGAGCAATTTTAAGCAAGATCCATACAGAATATTAATTGTGGCCAATAAGTTTCAAACAGGATTTGACGAGCCGTTACTCCATACGATGTATGTAGACAAGGTGTTATCAGATATAAAGGCCGTACAGACGTTGTCTCGATTGAACCGAGCTCATCCTCTGAAACGAGATACGTTTGTACTGGATTTTGCGAATGACGCAGAAATGATCCGATCGGCATTTCAGCCCTATTACAAGACAACGATATTATCAGCTGAGACGGATCCGAATAAGCTGAATGACCTTATCAATAGGATGGAGAAATACCAAGTTTACGCCGCTGAAGACGTAGATACTGTCGTTGAAAGATTATTCAATGGAACCGAACGTTGTTCATTGGATCCAATTCTCGATTCTTGTGCCGAAGCATACAATGAACTCGGTGAAGATGGACAGGTCGAATTCAAAAGCAGTGCGAAAACATTTGTGCGTACCTATACGTTCCTTGCTGCTATATTGCCCTTTGGAAGTATTGAATGGGAAAAACTCTCGCAATTTTTGACATTATTACTCCCAAAATTACCTTCTCCCGAAAGCGAAGATTTATCAAAAGGAATACTGGAAAGTATTGATTTCGACAGTTATAAGAATACAATACTTTCAGAGCGTTCTATTTCTCTGGAAGATGAGAATGTGGAGATTAATCCTGTGCCTGTTAATAGCGTCAAAGGGACTTCAGAACCAGAATTAGAGTATCTTAGCCAGATACTTAATTCATTCAATACTCGTTTTGGCGATATTCCATGGAGCGATAAAGATAAAGTTGAGAAAGTGTTGACAGAACTTCCGGACGAGGTAGCAAAGAGTGAGGTGTATCAAAATGCAATAAAAAACTCAGATGAGGCTACAGCAAAGATAGAAAGTGATGCAGCCTTGTCTAAGGTCATATTGGCCTATATGACATCAAATATGGAACTTTTCAGGAATTTCCAAGATAACCCTTCTTTTAAAAAATGGTTGCAAGATTATGTATTCCAAACGACATATAGCCAACAATCACAGAGAAAATAATCGACTAAAACACCATTAACAAATATGACAAGACAGCAAAATTATGGTATTGTATATGTGCTGACTAACCCGGCAATGCCGGATCTAGTCAAGATAGGCATGACAAATCGCAATAGTGTAGATGCTCGGCTCAAAGAACTTTTTAACACAAGTGTCCCGGTACCTTTCGAGTGTGCATACGCATGTAAAGTTGAGAACTGCGGGGTGGTTGAGAAAACTCTACACCTTGCATTTCATCCATACCGAATTCATTCACAACGAGAATTCTTTAAAATCAATCCAGAGCAGGCAATTGTTATTTTGAAATTGTTGGACAAAAGCAGCGATATCACGCATGAAATACAAGAAGAAATAAGCAATGATCTTTCGGATGTCGACAAAGCAGCTGGAGCAAAATTAAAGATTACACGTAGGCCTCCATTAAATTTCAAGGAAATGTGTATTCCTTATGGTGCAAAACTACTTTATACAAAAGGAGGAGAGCACAGCATCGAAGTAGAAGTTTGCACTGACAGGAAAGTCTTATTCCAGGGGCGTGAAGCATCATTAACAGCAGTTACCCAAGAATTACTAGGATTAGAGTATTCTATCCAACCGACACCTTACTGGAGTTATAATGGCAAAAGTTTAACAGACATTTATAACGAAACATATAGCCTTATAGAATAAGTTAACTGACTAATTTTAAATAACTAAGACCATTAACAATAGAAGGTAGATGAGAAAAAACGCCTGCTTCCATTTTCTATATGGCTTAACCATACAGGCAAAACGCCAAGGCATAGCTATCAAATAACTACATTGGGCTATGCCAGACGAATTTTCAGGAAATTCTATTGCCGTTTCGAGGATTTTTATTCTACCTTTGTATCAAGAAGTAAATCAGGACTTTGGAAAATATAACCCATTGATTTGCAACCGCTTCTCCCCTATGGCACTAAAAGGGTAAGAATAACGAGCTCAAGGAGTGGAAGTTATAATTCCGGAGTCCCACATATAAAAGCAATTCACTCTATTTTAGCGGATTAAACCATTACTTTCCAGATGATGAAAACAGTAGATTTTCTGCATCGGTAAGTAAATCTTCTGCATTGGATAAATAGGACGTACGGCCCCAAGACCGACTCTCTCAATTGCGATTTACTCTTCCTCTTTAGCAACTGCGTGTGACTTCCCGCGCAAGGCGAATCGCACCATAAAGTAATTGACAGGGAAAGCGACCACAAAGACACACAGCGGGGCATAGAGTTTCGGCACCCCTACCCAAAGCCATATCTCGAGCAGCACCAACTCGTTGAAAAGATTGATCAGATGCGCCGTCAGGAATTTGACCGCCCGGGCCCGGGTCGGTTTGACCCCGAATGTAAAATAACTCGACAGGACAAAATTACAGGAGATGCTGACGCAAAAGGCCAGCACATACGCAATCGCCGGATAAAGATTGTCAAAATTGTGGATCAGGATCACATAGGTCCCGTAATTGACGGCCGTTGCCACTCCCCCCACTGCGGCAAAACGCACGAATGAATGCCCATATAGCTTTCGGACAAGGACGCACAGTTTATTCATCATCAATTCCCAGATATTCGCGGGTGGTAACAAAACGACACCCCCGGTTTTTGAGCCAGATTAACAATTGTTCAAATTTACCCTGGAGACGCCTTCCCGAACATTGTGTAAGATACCGGGGAATGCCGAAGGCTGGGTCCCCCAACCGGTCGGAAAATTCCCACGGATGAAAATAGAGGTTCAAATGACCGTCATGCCATAAAGCACTACGGCAAAGCATCTTGTAAACCGGCAACGGCATTACATGCAGTGAGAGCCAAAAAAGCGGTATACGGAACGGATAAGAAACCGATGTGGGATAAATCACCAGTCCCGCCTCTCTCGTGACGGTGCGGGAAACGCGAAGATTGTTATATCGCCCCGGAATCCAGGTGGGATTGATCGATGAATTATACCGATACCCGACCGCAGCAAGCACCGCGGACGAAGCTGTGGCAAGGCGCGGAGCGCGATACCCCACGATCAGGGTTCCGGTCAATGCTTCCAGATAATGCTTACTCCCGCCAGGATCGGATTGTGCAGACTGGGCGTGATAATAGTCGTGCGAAGCTATTTCATGACCCGCTGCGACCATGCGCCGGATCGTTTCGGGACGATGCGCGGCGAAATTCGCCGTAGTATAGAAAGTTACCCGCAGATTGAGCCTGTCAAGCATCTGCAACAAGGCTTCCAACCCTGCGGAAGAAACCGCCAGTTGGGTTTGCAGATCGATCTCACGGCCTCTTTCGAGCGGAAAATCGAATTCTTCGACATCGAAACCGAGTGTTACTGTCATACGCCAAAAGCTATACGAAAAAAGTTTTTCAGCTCCCGGACCAATACATCCCCGGACATCTTCGACATGACAACACCCTCCCGCAACGTCGTTTCGACCTCCTCGATCCGCAACCCTTTGCTGCGTTCGGCAAGCATGATAAATTCTGTATCGAACAAGAAATCAGGGATGCGCGTGCGCCGCATCACATTCCGGGCTGCCGGGGAAAGCCCTTTCAGGCCTCCCTGGGTATCGGTATAACGGGTATTCAGGAAAAACCGGTTCAGCATCCTGGAGCCATGAGACATCAACTTGCGCATGGGCGGCAATTTGGAATGATAGCTCGCATTACGTACGGCAATCACCACATCGCAACCGTCAAAGACCCGGTCGATCACTTGCCGCATCGATTCCTTGGCGTAAGGCATATCGATATCGGTATAAATCGCGAAAGGCGCCTGGGAGCGGGCTAACCCAGCCCGGATGGCCGCCCCTTTACCGCCGTGAGGAATGTCTACGATTTCCGCATCGGGAATCGTCCGCAACAGTTGGTCATGCTCTTCTTTGCCGAAATTGCGGGACGACCCGTCATTGGCGACGATCAAATGCAGCCGTTTGTCAGGATAAAAACCACGCAATTCCGCCAACGAACAGGCCAGATGAGAAATAAAATCAGCGTTCGGATTGTAACAAGGACAAACGATATCGAGCGTATCGCCGGATCGAGCCGGACGCGACGAATCAACAGTTTCGGCCCCGGCTGCAAAGCTATCCGGAGACTCAGCGACGGGACAAAAAAACGTGAGCCACACCATGCGCAACCAGGTAAAACAGAAGAACCACACATGGAGCCACAGTGTCTGGGTGATGAACCTCATCACGGGGACGGGACAAATCAGGTCGATCGGTACAAGACCCAACAATACGAAGTTACCCCAAAACAGCGCTTTATCCGTACGGGTACGAACCGGACGGCTCCAATACCACAGCATGAAGCCCGCCAATGCAATGATGTAAGTGTGTTTTTCGGACGAATCACTGAACAGTACCACCCATCCCATCAGGATGCCGAGAGCCTGGGCCCGGAAAGCCGCAGTGTCCCATTTACGCCGTGAAACCAGAAACAGCAGCGCCAGTACAGCAAGCGAACCGATCTGCAAAACTCGGAAATTGGGGAGCAGCCATTCGGCCAACGGTTGCGCATAGAACAACGACTCATAGGTCTGATCGGATTGATGGACTGCCAGGGCATTCAACCACTCTCCGTAATAAGGTATCAAGCCGGACAGCGGCAACTTCAACGCCGGGAGTAAAAACAACACGCCGCCGGTCAAAACGACATAACCCGCATTCCGCCAAAACCGCGGGTAGCAGACCAACAGAGCCAATGAAAAAATACCATAAATCTTTGTCAATCCTGAAACCATGATCAGCAACACGGCCCAGAACCCTTTATTCCGTTCGAGCAGGGAATAAGAGAAAAGGAAAATGTAGGCTACCGGAATGTTATACTGGAACGACAGCAGGCTCTGGGCAAGAATCGGCAACGTATAGAGAAAAATACGGCACTTTTGGTCGTGGGTAAACCGTGCGGGCAGAGTGAATACCGCCGCGAAAAACATCGTATAATTAAACAGGTTCCAGACAAACGGCCCGAGCCATGCGGGCAATACGGCGAATGGCGTGAAAAGCACCGAAAAGACCGGGGTATAGAGGAAGAAGCGCATATGGCTGGAAACGAACTCCGGCGTGTAAGGACTCACCCCACGCCAAAAATCGATCGTCGAATCGGCAAAGGCAAGAAAATTGAGGTGACGACCGCGGGAAACCTCCATAAAAGTAACCACGAAAGCGAGCAGAAAGCCCAGAATATACAGGTTGCGCTTATTGTAAAAGAACGACAGGTCGAATTTCGCCATAGCTCGATAAAAAATAAACTGTTAAAGCGCAAATGTAATGAAAATCGACCAAAAGCTGAATTACACCGGCCTAAATCAAGTTCTCTCCGACCAATATTCCCAAAACTCCATACAAATAGCGTATCTTTTTATGTGAACAGACGATGCACGCGCATTCTCCGAATTATACCTATCTTTGCATCCCGTCACCCAATGCCTATGGAACAATATATCGAACGGATCGCAGTCCACAGCGTCGGCAACAAGGCCAACGGCGATGCGATATTGCTATCCTCGTCGGAACTGATGCCGGACGAAAGTATCCGCAACCTGCTGGCAACCTACTTTCTCTCGCCGTTTAAATCCGAAGAGTACTACAACCTCTACCACGAATCGTCACTGGAATTGAACGAAGCATACAATTTCGTCTCCCGCATTTTCGACGATCCGCAGGCCCTGCATGAACAATCCGTCCAGCTCGCCAAGCACCTCTACGAACAGAGCAACCACCCCAAAATCAAAGGGGGAGAATTCTACGTGGTCTATTTCACCGATTGCCCGTTGCACGGCGAAACGGTCAACGCCGTCGGATTGTTCAAATCCGAAAACAAAGATACTTTCCTGAAGATTTCCGCATCGGCGGCCGGATTCGAAATCGAAAGCCAGCAGGGCATCAACATCAACCGACTGGACAAGGGATGCCTGATTTACGACACCGACCGGGAGAACGGTTACGTCGTGGCCGTCGTGGACAATACGAATAAAGGGACAGAGGCCCGTTACTGGCTCGACGATTTCCTGCACGTCCGCCAACGGCAGGACAATTACCACCACACGGAAAACGCGATCTCAATGTGCAAAAGTTTCGTCACACAGCAACTGCCGCAACAATTCGATGTAACGAAAGCCGATCAGGCGGACCTGCTGAACCGCTCTGCCAAGTTTTTCAAAGAGAAAGAGACTTTCGACATGCAGGAATTCGCCAACGAAGTGATGGCACAGCCTGAAGTGATCGACAGTTTCAACTCCTTTTGTTCGGACTACCAGCAGGAACGCGATATCCGCATCGAGGATAATTTCGAAATTTCAAATACGGCCGTAAAAAAACAATCCCGTTTCATGAAGAGCGTCATCAAACTGGACCGCAACTTCCACATTTACGTGCACGGCAACAACCAGTACATCCGCAAAGGTTACGACGAAGAGACCGGCATGAACTATTATCAGCTGCTCTTCAACGAAGAGCAATAACTATCCGGGGAAGAAAACCGAATACAAAACCGATCGTTACCGGTCACGCCAAACCGGATGCTCCCGCATCCGGTTTTGTTTTATATTCCCGGTCGGGCTTGCGGTCCGAAGCTAACAGCAGGCGCCCCAACCATACAATCATTCCGGGTTTAATCAGCCCAACCAATTCCGATATCAGCAAATTCATACTTGAATTTCATAAAAAAGGTACCATATGGCGCTCCCCGGCATCACTCTTGCGGGATATTTTTTTATCTTGACGAAAGATATTCAAACCAGTACATCAAGTTTCGCATATGGAAAAATCAGACATCGGAATCATCGGACTGGCAGTCATGGGCGAAAACCTGGCCCGCAACATGGAACGCCACGGCTTCAGGGTCTCGGTATACAACCGCACGGCACCCGGCGAAGAGCATGTGGTAGAGCGGTTCATCGAACATTACGGCACCTGGCGCCGCTTTACTCCTACCCGCTCGATCGCCGAACTGGCCGAATCGGTCGCACGGCCGCGTAAAATCATGATGATGGTCAAAGCCGGATCGGCCGTCGACGAACTGATCGGACAACTGCTCCCCCACCTCAACCGGGGCGATGTCATCATCGACGGAGGAAATTCATCGTTCATCGACACGGACCGTCGCGTAAAAGAGCTGGCTGATAAAGGGATATATTTTGTCGGCACCGGCATTTCCGGCGGCGAAGAGGGAGCACTCAACGGCCCGTCGATCATGCCCGGCGGTGCACCGCAAGCATGGCCGCTGGTCAAAGATATCCTACAATCCATTGCGGCCAAACTGCCCGACGGCACACCGTGCTGCGCATGGATCGGACCGGGCGGAGCGGGACATTTCGTCAAAACCGTACACAACGGCATCGAGTATGGCGACATGCAGCTTATCTCGGAAGCCTATTCATTGCTCAAACGGCAGGAAAGGCTCAGCAGCGAGGCCATACACCGGACGTTCAACGACTGGAACCGTGGCGAACTGAACAGTTTCCTGATCGAAATTACGGCCCGGATCGTCAATTTCAAGGAGAAAGACGGCGGCTACCTGCTCGACCGCATCCTCGACGTAGCCGGGCAGAAAGGAACCGGAAAATGGAGCGCCATCGCCGCAATGGACGAAAACGACCCGCTGACGCTGATTACCGAAGCCGTTTACGCCCGAATGCTCTCGGCGCTCAAATCACAGCGCGAACAGGCTTCATCCCTGTTTCCGCCGTCTCCCGTAGGTATCCACAAAACGGGCAACGAAGCGATTCGCGACGCACTTTATGCAGCCAAGCTGGTCTCGTACGCACAGGGGTTTTCGCTGCTGCGCCAAGCATCGCTGCGATACGGCTGGCAACTCGATTACGGCACTATCGCCCAAATCTGGCGGGAAGGATGCATCATCCGCTCGGCATTCCTCAGTAAAATCACCGAAGCTTACCGACAGAATCCCGAATTGGAAAATTTGTTGTTCGATGATTTTTTCAGGAATAAGATCACAGAATCGGCAACCGCATGGCGCAGCGTGGTGGCGAACGGCATGCTCAGCGGCATCCCGCTGCCCTGCATGAGCGCTGCACTGAGCTATTTCGATGGGCTGCGGACCGGCGATTCGGCAGCAAACCTGATCCAGGCGCAACGCGACTATTTCGGGGCGCACACGTTCGAACGTACGGACGCCTCCCGGGGACAGTTCTTCCACAACGATTGGACAGGCAAAGGCGGCGACACCACCTCGGGCAGCTATAACGTTTAAAAACGGCATGATGAAAAAAGCAGATAATCAACTACTGGTCATATTCGGGGCTTCGGGGGACTTGACCAAACGCAAGTTGCTCCCCTCGCTTTTCGAACTCTATGTCCGCAACCTGCTCCCGGAGAAGTTCCGGGTATTGGGAGCCTCGCGGACGGCTTTCACGGACGAAGAGTTCCGCGAAGAACAGCGCAAAGCGATCCTCGACAGCCCGGAAGCAAAGCCTTACGATCCGGAACAGGTCGGACGCTTCCTGCAGCTGGTCCATTACCTGAGTTTCGACTCCACGAACGAAGCGGAGTACGGCAAGCTCAAGGAGCGGATCGAACAACTGCAACAGCAAAACGGGCTCGACGACCGGATCATCTACTACCTGGCCACTCCGCCGGTGATGTATGAGAGCGTTCCCGTCAGCCTGCAAAAACAGGGCTTGAACAAACCCCGTACCCGCGAGGGATGGCGCAGGATCATCGTCGAAAAACCGTTCGGGACCAATCTCGAATCGGCCGAACGGCTCGGCGAGAAACTGCGCAAAATATTCCCGGAAGAGAACATCTACCGGATCGACCATTATTTGGGCAAGGAGACCGTACAAAATATCCTGGTTCTGCGTTTCGCCAACGGCATCTTCGAGCCGCTCTGGAACCGCAATTACATCGATTCGGTAGAGATCTGCGCGACCGAAACGCTCGGGGTGGAAAACCGGGGCAAATACTACGAGGGCGCCGGAGCGCTACGCGATATGATCCAAAACCACCTGATGCAACTGATGGCCTTCGTGGCGATGGAAAATCCCGCAGTGTTCGACCCGGAGCCGATCCGCGACGAAATCGTCAAAGTGTTCCGCGCCATCCACCGTTACTCGCCCACGGAAATCTGGAACGACGTGATTCGGGCGCAATACACCGGCCGCACGGTCGGCGGCACGGCACTACCGGGTTACCGGGAAGAGAAAGGTGTTGCCGCCGACTCGACGACCGAGACCTATGTGGCGATGAAACTCTTTATCGACAATTGGCGTTGGGGCGGCGTACCTTTCTATTTTTACACAGGAAAACGGATGGCCGAAAAGAAGTCGGAGATCGTGATCAACTTCAAATCGACCCCGACACAAATGTTTGCAGGACAATGCTCCGGCAGTTCCTGCAACAAACTGACGATCCGGATTCAGCCGGACGAAGGCATTACGCTTAAATTCGGGCTGAAGATGCCCGGCGCAGGTTTTACGGTTAGGCAGGTCGGCATGGATTTCCGCTACTCGTCGCTATCGTCGAACTACCTGCCGGACGCCTATGAGCGGCTGCTAATGGATGCGATGCTCGGAGATTCGACGCTCTATGCCCGGCAGGATGCCCTCGAGGCGAGTTGGGGATTTATCGATCCTATCCTGCAGGCCTGGGCGAAAAAACCGGACAAGAATCTTTACACCTACCCGGTACTAACCGAAGGGCCCGAAGAGCGTTACGATTTGCTGTACCACGGAACTGGAGCCTCCGGGCCGGAAATACCTACGGGCCCTTGCAAGTGCGGGAAATAACCAACTGACGACGACCATGACCAATATCTTTTCATCCCGCGACTCCCGCGAAGCGCTAGAATTGCTCTCCGAGCAGCTCGCCATGCAAGTTCGCCGCAAAAAAGAAGAACCATTCTTCCTGGCCCTCTCCGGCGGAGAGACCGCCCAGCAGATGTTCCGGTTGTGGACGGAGCGATTTTCCGGACGGATCGACTGGGACACCATCCGGTTTTACTGGGTGGACGAACGATGCGTACCGCCCCAGGACTCCGAAAGCAATTACGGGCACGCCCACGAACTGTTGTTCGGGCCGCTGAATATCCTGCCTGCGCACATTCACCGCATCCGGGGCGAAGAGGAGCCGGCTGCCGAAGCCGTTCGCTATGCGCAAGAGGTGCGGGAAGAGCTGCCTCACCGGCATGGAATTCCCCGTTTCGATGCTATTATCCTCGGAGCGGGGAGCGACGGACATACGGCATCGATCTTCCCGGATTCCATATCTCTGATGGCGGATCAGAATCTCTTCGCCGTTTCGGCGCATCCCGGCAGCGGGCAAAAACGGATCACGATGACCGGTCCGCTGATTTTAAACGCCGCCATGCTGCTGCTGCCGATTCTCGGCAAAAGCAAAGCGCACATCACCCCGTTGCTGTTGGGAAACGCTCCCGAACGCGAGCTACTGCCCGCCGGCTACGTGATCTCGCATGCACGGCACATTTCGATATATACCGATCCCGCCAGCCGTCCCCTCCAACCGCCTCTGCCGGACAAATAGTATTTTCATCAGCAAATCCGGCTGCACTTTTTCTTTATTTTTATATGATCGCTGTTATCTTTACGGCGATCATACTCAATTTCGGCATTATGGAGATCCAACGACCCGGCTACCTGCTGCGGGAATGGCGTGCAACGGACTGCACCTCGTTAGCCCGCTACGCGAACAACATAAACATCTGGCGCAACGTCCGCGACCGTTTCCCCCATCCCTATACCGAAGAGGACGGACGTTTCTTTATCGGCAATATCGTTCCGCAGTCGCCCGGCTATGAATTTGCCATCGTCATCGACGGCGAAGCGGCTGGTGGGATCGGACTGGCCCGCCAAAGCGATGTGGAGCGGCTCAGTGCTGAAATCGGCTATTGGATCGGTGAGCCTTATTGGAACCGGGGCATAGCCGGGGATGCCGTAGGCACGGTCTGCGAATATGCATTCCGCGAAACCGAACTGATCCGTTTGTTCGCATCGATCTTCGAATACAACACACCGTCGATGCGGGTGCTCGAAAAAAACGGTTTCCGCAAAGTAGGCATCCAGCGCCGCGCAGCGATCAAAGAAGGACGGATTATAGACCTGCACCTGTACGAACGGCTGAAATAACGTACAAAGCGGGATATCGCCGTTGCCTGCAAAAAGAACCGCAAAAATAACCGTCCGAATAGAGCCAAACCGATAATATTTACGATCTTTGTCTTCATCCTGTCAAACCAACGTTCACACGACCCATGTCCACTGATTCGACCCCCATCCGGCCCGACATCGCCGCGTGCGGACTATACTGCAGCGCCTGCCGGAAATTCCGTCAGGGGAAGTGCCCCGGTTGCCGGGACAATGCCAAAGCGAACTGGTGCAAAATCCATCAATGCTGTACGGCCCACCATTATAGCAGTTGTGCGGATTGCACGCTGATTCCGCTGGAAGCCTGTAAAAAATTCAACAATCCGATCGCCAAAATATTCGCTCTGGTCTTCCGTTCCGATCGCCCGGCCTGTATCCGGCGTATCCGTGAAATCGGATACGATCGCTATGCCTCTGAAATGAATCTGTCCGGGCGCCAAACCACCCGTAAATAGCGGCCCGTTCCGACACCCGTTTCACAGACAGGAAGGAAAATCCAATTTTTAATAGCAAAGAACCGCAAACCGACTTCGCAATGATAAACCCATCCACGCTCGAATTCCTTTCCGAATTGCGGGAGAACAACTACCGCGAATGGTTCCACAGTCAAAAACCGCGTTACGAAGCGGCCAAAACCAATGTACTGGATACGGCCGGACAAATGCTCGACGGTATCCGTCAGTTCGACCCTTCGCTGGGTTTCCCCGACCTGCGCAAATGCATCTACCGCATTGCACGGGACACGCGTTTTTCAGTGAACAAAGAGCCTTATAAAACCAATATGGGGGTTGTCTTCAGCCCCAGCGGCACCACGCACGGCGACCTGTCATGCTATTACATGCACGTAGAACCGGGCGGGTCGTTCATTTCGTGCGGGGTATACATGCCGTCTGCCGACGTACTCAAAGCGGTCCGCAAGGCGATCGACGACGATTGGGAAGAATTCGAAGCGATCCTGAACGACAAATCATTCAAAAAGGCTTTCGGCGATCTGTCACGTGAAGAAAAGGTGCTAAAACGGGTGCCGGCCGGTTTTGCCAAAGACTCCCCATCCGCCGACTATCTGAAACTCTACCACTTTTACGTACAACAGCCGGTCAGCGACGCACAATTGTGCAGCGAACGGTACGTGGCCGAGGCCGTACAGGCATTCAAAACCACCAAACCGTTGAACGATTTCCTAAACCGGGCCATCCGTAACCGTTAACCGATGAGCCCACAGGAATTTTACCAAACCTTCCGGGAGCAGCAACAAGCCTTGCTCCGGGTAACGAGCCGGACCCGCAACTGGATTACCGTCCTTAAACTACTCTGTTTCGCAGCTCTCGTATTCTGCCTTTACCGGCTTATCGCCACTTACGGTGCAACTGCGTGGATCTGGTGCGGCGCCGGCACGGTGGCAGCCTTTATCCTGCTAACGGTATGGGATAACCGGGTAGCAGCGCGGATCATCGAACTCAAAACGTTAATCCGCTGCTGCGACACCGAATCCGATTACCTGAACGGGAAAACAGCCGAACTCGATACCGGCGTGAAATTCCTCGATCCGGGACACCCTTACTCTCTCGACCTGGACTTGTTCGGTGAAGAGTCGCTGTTTCAGGCGCTCAACCGCACCGTTACCCCGCAAGGAACCCAACGCTTAGTCCGTTGGCTGCTCGCCCCTTGCCAGGACTCGCAGCGAATCACACACCGGCAGCAGGCCGGAGCCGAACTGGCCTCGCAGGCAGAGTGGATGCTCCGTTTCCGCACGACAGGAATGGTGCACGAGATTACCGGAAACGACGATACCGCCGTACGCCGCTGGCTCGACGAACCCCGCTTTTTCAAATACCGCCATGCCCGGAAGACCCTCTACCTGGCAAACGCCGTCAGCATATCGCTCTGGATCGCAGCGTTCTTTTCGCTGATCCCATACGGGATTCCGGGAATCGCACTATTCATACAATTGGGCGTACTGGGCTTATTCCTCAAGCGAATCAACCGGCTGAGCAGGCAGACGGACCGGTTCCTGCACGCCGTAAGCACCTACAACCATCTGGTTGCACGCATTACCGCAACTTCTTTTTCCTGTCAAGAGTTGCAGGTCTTGCAGCACACCCTGACCGAAGGACGCCCGGCCGAAAAGGCGCTTCGAACACTGAACCGCATCCTCAGCAGCTTCGATCAACGCAACAACGTGCTGGTCGCCGTTATCCTGAACGGCATCTACCTGAAAGACCTGCACCACATCCTGCAGCTCGACCGCTGGCGGGAAAACTATCGCGAGAACGTGTCCACCTGGCTCGATACGATACAGCGTTTCGACGCACTAGTGAGTATGGGAACCTATCGCTTCAACCATCCGGATTATTGCACCCCGGTTCTTAGCGACGACATATTACTGCAAGCCGAAGAGATGGGCCATCCGCTGCTCAATACCAAAGGCAAAGTCAGCAACGATTTCGAGGTGCGGAAACTGCACGACCTGTATATCGTTACGGGAGCCAACATGGCTGGCAAAAGCACCTTCCTGCGCACCGTCGGGGTCAATCTCGTACTGGCCCTGTCGGGTAACGTCGTATGCAGCCGGACGTTCGCCTGCCGGACGATGTCGCTTTTTACCAGCATGCGCACGACCGACAACCTGGCTAAAGGCACCTCCTATTTCCACGCCGAGCTGCTGCGGTTGCAGCAACTTGTGGCTACGGCCGAACACGCCGACAGGCTCTTCATCATCCTCGACGAAATGCTCAAAGGCACCAATTCACAGGACAAGCTCAACGGATCGCTGAAATTCCTCACCCGTCTTCGGTCGCTGCCGGTAGCCGGACTGATCGCTACGCACGACCTGGCATTGGGTGAACTGGCCAAACAGGACCCGCAGCATTTTCACAACGTTTGCTTCGAAATCGAACATGCCGGTGAAAAGATCATCTACGATTACAAACTCCGCCCCGGGGTCAGCCGCAACATGAATGCATCGATCCTGCTGCAACAGATGGGACTGATTTAACCGCCCGCAGATTCGGCCAGAAGCCAACGAACGTATCCGCCAACAGCACAATCGAGTTTTTAACCGCGTCGGAATTCATCCGAACCTGTACAAAAAATCGGTGCCGGGGAAATTCCCCGGCACCGAACCGTGCATTAACTTAACCTAAATAAACCTTACCTCTATTATTGTCGGTCCCCAACGCGTTTATTTAAAATAACGGTTGTACAGGCCTTCGAAACCTTTGCCGTGGCGAGCCTCGTCCTTGCACATCTCGTGTACCGTATCGTGGATAGCATCGAGGTTCAGTTTCTTGGCCAGCGTAGCGATACGCTTCTTATCCTCGCAGGCGCCGCATTCCGCCTCCATACGCGCTTTCACATTGGTTTTGGTATCCCAAACCACTTCGCCCAGCAGTTCTGCGAACTTAGAGGCATGCTCGGCCTCTTCCCAGGCATAGCGCTTGAACGCCTCTGCGATCTCGGGATAACCTTCGCGGTCAGCCTGGCGGCTCATCGCCAGATACATGCCCACCTCGGTGCATTCGCCCATAAAATGATCCTTCAGGCCCTGAAGCACCTCTGCATCCACACCTTTTGCCACTCCGATCACATGTTCGTCAGCCCAGGTCAGCCCCTCGCCTTCGACCACCTCTTTGAATTTCGAACCCGGGACTTTGCACTGCGGGCAAAATTCGGGTGCTGCATCTCCTTCGTGAACGTAACCGCAAACGGTACAAATGAATTTCTTTTTCATAACGATCTTCTTCTTTAAGTTTAAAGGTATCTTTTCAAATAACAGTTCCTAATCCACTCCCCGGCTGCATTTGCGGCACAGCCCCTTATAATAGACCTGCACCTCGGTCACCTGCAACCCGTCGGGGACGGCCTGCATCAACCGGTCTCCCTCCACCATCGACAAGTCGTGAATCGCCCCGCAGGATTTACAGTAAAAATGGGCATGCGGCGTGATATCCCCATCGAAATGGGTGTTTTTCGGGTCGATGTCGAGGGACAGAACGGCCCCCTGTTCGGCAAAGAGTTTCAACGTGTTGTACACGGTTGTTTTCGACAGGGTCGGCATCGACGGGGAAAGCGCATTGAAAATTTCATCGGCAGTCGGATGCGTCCGGTGCGTCATCAGGTATTCCATAATGGCAAGACGCTGCAAGGAAGGTTTCACCCCGAAACCGGACAGGTATTGATGCAGTTTCTTATCCATTATTATAAATACTATAAATTGTATTCATTACAGATTTAAATTCAATACAAATTTACTCCTATTTTCTGAAATTGCAATAGTCCGGGATTTTTTTTGTTATTTCTTGAAGATAAAATAGACCGCCAGCACCAACAGTATAAAAGCCACGGCATGATTCCAGCGCAGTGCCTCTGTTTTGAAAAAGACCAGCGTAAAAACGGTAAAGACCAGCAGGGAAATAACTTCCTGAATCACCTTAAGCTGCATCAATGAAAAGGGGCCGTCGTTGCCATGAAATCCGATCCGGTTCGCGGGTACCAGGAAAAAATACTCCAGCAGCGCGATACTCCAGCACATGATGACAATTCCGGCCAGCGGCAGTTCGTCGAACCATTTCTGTCCCTTAAGCCGCAACTGGCCATACCAGGCAAAAGTCATAAATACATTGGACACGATCAATAACCCTATTGTCCACAATCCTTTCATACAAGCATTTATCCTTACGTTTTTCCGTCCCGGATACAAAGCCGGCACCACTTTTGCGAACTAAAAACCGAACGGAACACAATTATGTCCGTTTTCAGCGGCGATCCCTTCGGGATTCAGGCTGCAAAATTAGAGGATTTTTATAAATTTACAGAACAAGACCAAACGAAATTGACACTAACCGGTAAAATTACCATTATGAAGAGATACAATACCGCAGCAGGCCCGCTGGACATCGAAATTCTCGGCCATTCATCGGTCATTATGCATTGGAACGGCCAGGTGATCCATATCGATCCGTACAGCGAAGAGGCCGATTACAGCGAACAACCCAAAGCCAACCTGATTCTGGTCACGCACCACCACAGCGACCATTTCGATCCCGATGCAATTGCTGAAATACGTAAAAAAGATACAGTAGTCATTTCAACGGAAAAGGTAGCCCACGCCCTGGAAGGTGTAACCGTCCTTCACAACGGGGAGCGGACAACATGGAACGGAATTACGATCCGGGCCACCCCGGCCTACAACATCGTCAACATGCGTGCCCCCGGCGAGCCGTTCCACATTCCGGGCGAAGGAAACGGATATGTAATGGAGATCGACCCGCTCCGCATTTACATTGCCGGAGATACCGAACTGATTCCTGAAATGTCCGGGCTGGAGGCTATCGACATCGCCTTTTTGCCGAAAGATGTACCCTATACGATGAACGATTCGATGTTCATCGAGGCAGCCCGGGTTATCCGGCCCAAAATACTGCTTCCTTACCACTGCCCCAAACCGCGTATCGACAGGACAATGCTCCGAAACGCACTGCCCGGCATGACGATCCCGGAAGAGTAAGAGCGGGGAAAAACGGCACATGCAATAAACGCGCGTTTACAGCGAATCAACCTTTGCTT
>ERZ773188.199-NODE-199-length-73813-cov-35.437485_pt1 | contig 73813 bp, 77 predicted proteins | sample MGYA00581011_ERZ773188 | MGnify/ENA primary metagenome ERZ773188 (study PRJEB29015, sample SAMEA2737798) | human gut metagenome | biome: human gut; feature: human-associated habitat; material: faeces | place: China | collected 2012 ...
TCAAGGTAGACGAAATCGACATCCGCAAGAAGATGGGTGAGCGGACCAAAACTCCTAAGTGGGCTATTGCTTTCAAGTATCCCGCTGAGGAGAAGGCTACGGTTCTTCGCCGTATCGTGTTGCAGACGGGTCGTACAGGCCGCGTCACTCCTGTGGCGGAATTCGACCCGGTACAGCTCGCCGGAACCCGTGTTGAGCGTGCTACACTGAACAATGCGGATTTCATCAAAGCTTTGGATATCCGTATCGGCGATACCATTGTGCTGCATAAGTCCGGTGATATCATCCCGAAGATTACCATGGTCGAAAAGGAGAAACGTCCGGCAGATGCCGTGCCCTATGACATGTCAAGTCAGTTTTGTCCTGTCTGCGGCGAGCCTATCGCGTCTGTGAACGGGTCTGTGGACCTGTATTGTACGAACGATGCATGCCCCGCCAAGACGGTCAACCGCATCATCCATTTTGCTTCCAAGGCTTGCATGGATATCAAGGGGCTCGGACCTCAAATTATTCAGGATTTAGTCGATAATCGGCTCATCTCCAATCCTGTAGACCTGTACTGGCTCTATGAGGATGAATCCGAACTCATCGACATGTACGGTGAAAAGACGGCCAAGAAGCTGCTTACAGCCATCGAGAACTCTAAGACCCAGAACGCAGACCGTGTACTTAAAGGTCTCGGCTATCGTCTTATCGGCGGTCATGTTGCTCGTGCTCTGTTTACTCAGTGCAAGGCAACGGACGGAAACCTGCTCGGTTTGTCTGTTTTGTATGTAGACAATATCAAGGATTGCAACATTCCCGGTTTCTCCGATGCCATCTACGCAGCTCTGGATGCCATGCTCTCTGACCCTATGTTCAAGCGGGAGGTCACGGCACTGTACAAGGCTGGTGTCAACCTCGATTACCATGCACCGACTGCGTCCGCGAACGGTTCCGCTGAGGATGCTGTATTGCTTTCCGGTAAGACCTTTGTAATTACCGGAACCCTGCCCACGATGAGCCGCGAAGAGGCCAAGACCTTTATCGAGGCGCACGGTGGTAAGGTGACCGGCAGTGTATCCAAGAAGACCAGCTATCTGGTTGCCGGTGAAGCCGCAGGCTCTAAGCTTGATAAGGCTAACGCTCTGGGGATTCCCGTACTGGACGAAGCAGGGCTTAAAGCCATGGTAAACGGGTGAGGTGACATCATGTACGACACTAATCGTATTGCTCGTGCCGCTGAGTCTTGCGCATGCTATGAAGCATTTGCCGAGGATATGAGACGCTGCGACAATGCACTTGGTATGGGCGGACTCATGGGCATCAACGCAGAATGCTGGCTCGAAGTATTGAACAGCATGACGGACACTCAAATTGCTGAGTATGTCAGCACCAAGTATAAGCCCGGTATTCTGAATCCGTTCAGGGGCACCTCGCTTTACATTAAGCACTAATTACATCCGCCGTTCCACCTATCAAGGTGGGGCGGCTTTTGTTTTTCAAACAAACCTGTGGTGAATGTATCGATAAGATTTGCGAACAAGGTGGATTTTTTCTTGCGTTTTGCTGCAAAGTGAGTAAGATGAATTATATAAGATAAATCATAGTACCCATATGTAAATGCAGCAAAATGGCTTATCTTATATTCAAAATCTGACAGAGAAAGCAGCCAGTTCGTATGAATTGGTTGCTTTTTTGTTTTTAAAAAGCGAGGTGAAAATTGATGAATGGTAAGAAAACCAGACTATTTGTAGATATGGACGGTACATTAGCAGAATGGCAGGAGGGAACACCTCTTGAAGAAGTATGCGCTCCGGGTTATTTTGCACAATTACCTCCCAACGAAAACATGGCAAAGGCAATGATTCGATTCTGGGAATACAGCAGAAAGAACAACATCGAAGTCTTTATTCTTTCGGCTGTGTTCGATGATGGACATTCCATCCGTGATAAAAACGCGTGGCTTGACCAGTATATTCCGTTTATTGATGCCGAGCACAGGATTTTCGTTTCCTGTGAAGAACCGAAAACAGCATACATCAACGAACATCTTGGCGGCATGAGCGAAAGCGATATTCTTATCGATGACTACTCCAAGAATATCAAGGAGTGGATTGCTGGCGGCGGCAAAGCAATCAAGATGTTTAATCGTGTAAACGGGCGCAGCGGGGCTTACTTTGGCCCATATACCTGTTCGTGGCTGCACCCAGATATGATTGTGGAAGATATTAAGCGTCACATCAACGATGCTTGATAATTTGCTCATATAACAAACTCATAGATAGGAGGAAGAAACTATGTTTCTGACAAAGCAGGATTTCCAGAAAAATGTATCGCGGCATGATGGGAAAAGCAAGATTGTCGTAAAGTTTCACGGCGTGCCCATTTATACATTTTGTCAGGATATCTCCTTTAGGGAGAGCATGATGCTTGCCGAAACCATTGTGTCAGAGATTCTTGATGGCAAAAACAAGACAGCCCTCATGAGAATCAATGACATTCTGGAAAAGGAAACAAAGACAGAAAAGGAGGGCGCATGAGCGAATATCACGATGAAGATGGGTTTACATGCCACGCTTTGGTCGGAGGCACTGTTCCCATGCGAATCGATACACGATATCATGCTTTGCTTGCCTTAAAAAGAAGAACCAAACAGGATATAAGTAACGAAGAATGTATGGCAGAATTAAAATCGTTTTTCGAAAAGCCTGTAATGACCGGAGTTTTGGAAAGAACACCGATTACACACTTTGCGGCAATTTACGATGAAGAAAGCCATCTTTGCTACTTTACGCGCATCAATAAAAAGAGTATTTTTGTCGGCACTGTTTTGAAAAAGCGAGAAGACAAGATACTTGTCCATCCAGACGATGAACGCTTTATAATCCGAAAAAATGGCTCGCTGGCTCATGTTAAAAGCGAAACAAATGATTGGTTTATCTCGAAAACCAAATGGAAAAAGGATTGCAAGGCAGCTCATATCAAAAAGTTCGCATAAATCACAATGGCCTCGTGCATTTTGCACGGGGCTTTTTGTTTTAGGAGGTTCTATGAAAAAACATATCGTATTTCCGTTCATTCTTTGTATGTGCATGTTCTTGACGAGCTGCGGTGTAAAGATGACCGGAGTAAAAATCCAGAATGTCGGAGAACTGACAACAGGGGACAGGCAAAGTCTTGTACTTGATTACGAGTTCAATCACGACGGCAGCGACAAAGAAAAGGAAAAAGTTATTGAGAAGACACAGCTGATTTTTTCCTCGGACAACATGAGCGTTGCAAATATCGTAGGAGACGGAAAAACAATTTTGGCCGGAACGGGCGGAACGGCAACTATCACAGTAAGGAGTTTGGACGGTACTATCCATGATAGTATAAATGTTACGGTCTTGGCTCGACCGAAGGAATTTTCTATTCCTCACGAACTCACATTGACACTTGGTAGTGAAGAAGTTAGCACTATCACCCCGACTGTCCAGCCGGAAGATTTTGATTATAGCGGTTGCGAATATTCTTCAAGCAACGAAGGTGTAGTAACGGTTGACCAAGATGGAAACCTCACACCCGTTTCGGCTGGAACCGCCTCGGTATATGCAAAGCTCCCCAAACTAAATATTGAACGAGAGTGCAAGGTAACCGTAATTGCTCCTATTGAGAAAATCACTCTCAGCAAAAGTGACGCAAGCATCAATGCTGGCGAAATGGTAAAGTTGAGCTGTACTACCTATCCGGAAACACCCGACACCTCTATCCTGCAATGGTCTACAAGTGACAGTTCCATAGCGACCGTTGATGCAAGCGGGACCGTTACCGGAGTAGGGAAGGGGATAGCCTTTATCAAAGTAAGTTACAAAGATGTATATGCCGTATGTGCAGTAAGCGTGAACAAAAAAGAATCCGAAACAAAAACAGATGGTTCACTGCCGCAGGGAAGTGGAGCACATAATGATTGGTATCGCCATGGTGACAGTTCTACATTTGATGCACTGTTGAAGGCAGTAAACAAGTATCGGCAGGATAATGGTATTCCTGCCTTGCAAAAAGCAAACAGTCTTACTGCCGTAGCCAATCAGCGTGCAGACAGCATGGTAGATGGCTCTAATACCGCTTCCGGGTACAAAGAACTCCTTGCTCAAAACGGAAGGGCAGCAATCGATGTAGCACAGGCATGGTATAATACTGATTATTACAGAAGCCTGATGCTTGATAGCAGCGTTACTACTTGCGGTATTGCAGTTGATTATGATGGCGATGGATGTTCGATGTGGGTTATGATACTCTCGTGACGGAGGAAGCCATGACAAGAAAAACAGCAATGACAGCAAAGGCTAAAAGCACAACAGGCGCGACATCGCAGACTGCAAAAATAACAAAGGCAACTGCGCCAAAGGAAAAAGCAAAAAAGCCGATTCCTCCAAAAAACTCCGTTAATTCACCGAACAAGAAACCGTCAGCAGATAAAAATGCCGATACCAAGTTTCCGGGCTTTCAAAAAAGAAATGTTGCCGGAGAAAATGTATCAGTGAAGAAAATCGGCGAGTTCGGCATGATAGTGATTCACTATCCGACCACAAAAATCAGCGACATTTTATTGTCGGCATGGAACGATAGGGGAGAGACTGTGTTTTACAAGAAGGCAGTAAAAGCAGCGCGTATTTCCGGAGTGCAGGAACAAATCGCCGAGGCTGAGAAACTCTTGCAAACTGCTGCAAAGTAGATATACTAAAGACATCCAAAAAATAAAACACACAGACAAATATTCAAAATCGATATACCGTTATCTCACACGAGATGGCGGTATTTTTGTTTGTGTGAGTATTTTGGATGAAAAGACATTTTTATCCGTGAGTGAATTACACATTCAGCAAAGGAGATTTTAAATGGAAAACAAGATTTGGAACGCAGTCGAAGGCTTTGACCCGAACGATTCTTTGATTTGCTATCGCAAAACTGAGAAAAACGCAGATGGTACGGCTCGCCTGATGGATACGCTTTATATGCCGCTCCGCGCTATGCACGAATGGTTTTTGCGTTGCCATCCTGATGGTTCTGTTCTGATTGACAAGGAGTTTACGAAAGACAACGGCATTCACGCTGTTGTTCGTGCCGTTGTCTCTTATGACGGCCGAGAAGTATCCGATGGCATCTGCGACGGCTGGAAGGAAAGTCGTGACGCCAATGGTGTTACGGTTCTTGATAAGAACTATTTGAGCAAGGCAGCCCGTCTCGCTAAGCGTTATGCATTGTCCGTTGCCGGTTTCGGTATGCCGGGTGATGCGAAAGTGACCGATAGAACGCCTATCATCGAAGTTACTTCCGGTGTCAATATGCCCGATGAAAGCATGGGAATTACGATGGAAGTTCCGATTCCTCCGATTCCCGGTGTTACGATTTCGGCACCCGCTCCGGTTGCCGCGCCTGCACCCGTTCCGGCACCTGCGATTGCATCCAGCAATCCCATTACCGACGCAAATGCCAATCTGGCAGCAGCACCTAAGAAACGCGGTCGCAAGCCTAAGGCTATGGTTCCGCCTATCGATGTGCCTACGCCTATTGTTCCTCCGATGTCCGTTATGGTGGAGGACGAGGACGCCAGTAAGCCCGCAGATGTTCCGGCAGTTCAGGAAACTACAGCGGCTCCGGAAGTTCCGGCAGAAACTAATGAGAATCCTGAACCCCTTGATGGAAATGCGCAGGCGGAACTGCTGGCAAGCGCACAGCCTGAACCCAGCATGACCTATGAACAGGCGTTGCAGTGTACGATTCCTACCGGCAAGTACAGGGATATGACGATTGATGCGGCGCGTCGACTGGACGGCAACAACAAGGTCATTCCTACGTTCTTGAAGGGATGGTACAAGAACATGCCGATTCAGAAGGCAGCAGCAATTATCGCACGACATGAAGGGCTCGATTATAAAGAGCTCGAAACCATCACAATCGAGTAAGCCGGACAATAGTCCTCGCTTCTCATAAGGAGGATATATGTTCGATTATTCTATTTTGGAGGTAGTCCGTCTTTGCGGGTTGGAGACTGTAGGGTCTCCTTCCCGAAAAGGCGAACAGAAAGTAAAATGCCCGTTCGTAAGCGGAAAAACATTTGATGTAAATGTCACGACTTCCACCTATAAGTGCTGGCACGATTGCACAGGCTGTCCGGGTAACGGAAAAGGCGGAGTTTTGGCATTGTATCGAATGTTTCACTCGGAATGCGAAACCAATAAGGATGCCGCGAAGCAAATTCATTCGGCTCTTTACGGTGACCTGAAAACCGGCAGTAAGGATTACGAGGCGCGTAAAGCACAAATTATCAAGCCGCAAAAGGAAGTGCAGAAAACCAAATATGCAAGTCCAGATGAGATTGATGGTGCATATCGCGTATTGCTTTCCTTGCTTCCTTTAAAAGAAAAGCATAAAAGCAACCTGTTATCCAGAGGTATGTCGGCAAAGGGTATCGAAGATGGTCTGTATCGCAGCATTCCCGAAAATAAAGAGGAAATGTATGCATTGATGCAGAAACTCAATGATATGAACATCAAACTTGATGGCGTTCCCGGTTTCTACAAGAAAGGCAACAGCTATCGAATCTCCTTGCCGGGATTGTACGATAAAAACACCAAAACATTCTTTTACGGTTCCGGGTTCTTTGTTCCTTCGTTTGGGCGAAACGGAAAGATTTTCTCTATGCAAATTCGTATGGATGATACTTATCTTTCTCGTTTCCCGGCAAAGCAGGCAAAACGCAGACGTTATATTTGGTTTACGTCTTCCGGTTACGATTCCGGGTGTCAGGCAATCAACCGCGCCACATACGGCGTTGTAGATGGAACGCCACGGAACACCGGTAATGTCGTCTATGTGACGGAAGGAGCATTGAAGGCACAGGTAGCACATGATATTGACCATAAACATCGTCAGTTCTGTGCTATTTCCGGTATTGCAAACAGTGAAGCGTTTCGCAAATTCGTAAGAACACAGAAAAAAGCAGGCTGCAAGATTCTTGTTGATGCTTTTGATATGGACCGAAACGAAAAAGATACTGTCAAGAATGCCATTGATAAGCTTTATGCCATCGCAGAAGAGGAAGGGCTTCCGCTTCAGCCGTTTGCTTGGGATGAAAGATTCAAAGGCATTGATGATTATCTGCTTCATTGTCGTGATGAACGTATCCAGCAACAAATCATCATGGAAATCTGCAAAACAGCGTAAAACAAGGGCGTGTATCTTCGGATACATGCCCTTTTTCTTTTGCTTTTCGCTGCAAAGTTCCTACAATAAAAGTATAAGAACCGATTCTGGAGGGAACTTCATTGATACACTTAACTTTAACACAAAAAATCAAGGAAAAACTAAAAGAAGCACAGTCGTTTATCGCAAAGGCTGAACGCGGGACGATTTCTAATGGAACTTGTATTTCCGATTACATCAAATTGGATATTTTAGATAACTGCATCAATGTGACTGTTACGAATGGAGCAACACAATTTTTTGAATCTACGATTGAGTGCGGAGAGGCTGCCGGAAACGGTGAAGTAATTGTAGAGAGCCGGATGCTGTTTTCCATCATTGGTAAACGAGGAAATATCATCCTTGAACGCAAAGATAATAATAGCCCACTTACATTTATTTCAAAAAATTCAATTATTGAAATCGAAAACGCCAATATAACCTTTCCAATGATTCCTGATTTTGATAATGATGCGAAAGTCGCAACATTGCCGATAGGGAAACTCGCCGAAGGATTTGCCAAAGTCAACTATGCGGTGTATAAGGGTGATAATCCATCACTTTTGCTGTATTCCGGCGTAAAAGTCACATCCAAGGATGGTGTGATGACATTCATTGCCACAGATGGTTCGCGTATCGTGTGCGCTAATGTTCCGGCAGATACAACAAAGAAAAATAGCGAAATAGTGATTCCGCAATGGTTATCTGGATTTATCTGTTCAAATCCATGGGATAACCCTGAATCGCAGGCGCTTATTACTTATGACCAAAACCATATCTCTGTCACAGTTGGAGCATTAAGTATCGTGTCGTGCCGCTATCTCGGTCAATTCAGTGACATGACAAAGGTAATATCAGAAAAGCGTTGGTGGATATCAGTTTCTGCAGACGATTTGAAAGAAGTCATTCAAGAGATTCTCACGCTGCTTCCGTCAAGAATATCACAGGCAAAAAAGACAATTTTTGAGCTGGAAGAAAACGCTTTATGCATTAGAACAGCACAGAATATTGGTACAATAATGGCAAGAGTCCCATGTACATTCAAAGATGAAGATATCCCGGAAGAATATATCAACGCTTACAATCCCGCATTCCTGCTTGAATCCATCAATGCACTTCCCAAAACAACCAACAAATTGATTCTCGGATTCAGTGAGCGTGGAAAGCCCATGGCTATCATGTCTTACGATGACCCAGACTGTCTTTGCCTGATTGCAGCTGTCCGATTCCGTGATTGCTAACTACATATTGCATTTTGCTGCAAAGTAGATAAAATCGAAGTATAACAGAAATAAAAAACGAATAACCGATTCGCAATGTCAGCAGAGTATTCTGTCTTTGAAAATAAATCAAAGATAGATACTCTGCTGTTTTATTTCTGTCAAACAAAAAAAGGAGAAATTTTATGGCAAAGGATATGAAAGTTAAAGATTATGTTGCTCAAATGCAGAGTGGACGCAGTTTTGTAAAGGCAAAGATGGACAGCGCCGGAATCGGTAAGGTTCATCTGAGTTTTGTTGAACACAGTGGCCGACCGAAATGCGAACAGGTAGCTGCCATTGAGGGTTATCTGAATTTCGAGGGCGCAGGCAGCGTTTCTCAGCTTTATTATCTCGTGATGTCTCGCGACATCCGAAAGAAGTATGCAAACAGCGTAAAGACTGCTCGCGAGACTGGTTCCAAGTATCCCAATGCTATTTGGGATAGCAATGGTGGCAGTTCCGAGAAACGCGACGCCAATGGAAATGTCATCAAACCGTGCCGCTATTACGCTGTTCAGGTTTCTCCCGGCAGCAAGAGCGATATCGTTCTTCAGGTCATGGAGGGCGAAGGCGAGGTTACGGAGACTGGCGGTTATATGCTGAAAAAAGGTGCAACTGTAAAGCGCATCAATGTCCCGTTCACATTCCTTGATTTCTGCGCTTTCGTCGTGGATATCCATGACGCAGTAGCCGCATACAAGAGTGTGCATGCTCAGCTTGGCTATACGGGTTCCGAAATCAATGAGTTCACTCCGTATAAGCCGCGCAATGCTGTGCAGCAGGAACCGATGAATACCACCGCAACTATGCCGCAGACGCCCGTTCCTGCACCTGTTGCTACGCAGCAGAATGCTGAAAAGCTGTCCGTTGTCTTCGTTATGTATGACAGTCTCGGTAAAACGATGCAGGTCACGGATTCCGCACAGAATGTCATGACGATGTTTGGTAAGATGCGCAAGGCACTGTATAAGAATACGCCTGAGCATTACGCGCTCGTCAATGACAAGTATACCCTTGAAGCAGTTCAGAGCGCTCTTTATTCCGGCGCACCGACTATTCCTACCTGTCGTTTCCTCTCCGAAAAGCAGGACAAGGAATGCTATGTCTGCGTTCGCCGCGTGGAGGTGACTCGTTATGAGTCCTAACCTGCAGCGTAACGATTATGTCATCTATACGGATGCAAGTTATCGAAATGATAAGAGCGGAAGTAATGCTGGCATTGCTTTTCTTATCTATGATTTTGAGATGAAGCTCGTAGATGCTCAGTGTAAGCATGTATCTGTATCCTGTGTTCAGGAAGCAGAAGCGAAAGCAGTTGAGTTTGCACTTCAAAATCTTCCAGCAGACGCCAAACGAGTAAAGGTTCTGAATGACAACGGTCCCGTTGTTGATGGAATTACCGGGTATAGCGCAATTCCTGACGGCGCGTATGGAACAGTTTACTCTATTCGCAAATTCATTGACCGTCTTGCCTGCAAGATTGCAACGATTCAGATTCCGCGTGAATCCAATATCCTTGCTGATTCTCTCTCGAATTATGCTTTGGATTGGCCGAACGATACCGGAATTAGCTGCATTGAACATCTGAACACGACCACTTAAATTTATGGCCGCTCCTCGTGAGCGGTCATTTTTTCTTGCATTTTGCTGCAAAGTTAATAGAATATGCTTATATGATAAATAAATGCGCTTGTCGGAATCTATGTTTTTGAATGGATACCCTCAGGCGCATTTGTTTTTTATGAAAAGGGGGTGAAAGTTATGGATTTGTCCAGTATCGGCACATCTATCGGCCAGTATATTCGTCAGGGTATTGATTTTATTCTGAATGTCAATAATCTGCCCATCACTATCGGTATGGTCCTTATCTTCTGTATCGTTATGTTCGTTATGAAGGGTACGAAGCATATTGTTGATTCTGCGTTTTTCTTGGTGTTGGCATTCTTTGTGATTTCCTGTTTGTGCGGAGAATTTGGCATAGAGTTGGATGTCGCAAGCGTTATCCATCAGTTTATCCAGTTTATCCTGAATGTTTTCGGCGGCATTGATTTGCTGCACTAAAAGAGAGATAGCCCCCTCGTAATGAGGGGGCTTTTTTGGTGTTATTATGAGAAAAATATTTGACAAATTTGAAAGAATTGACCCGTTCATCAAGATGGCGATGGAGTGTCTTGCTATCTTTATCGCACTTTGCGTTCTTATGCAAGTAGTGCTTTATGAGGCAATCATTCCTTCTGGTTCTATGTACCCGACAATAGCTTACCCATCGCTTAATTTCGGGTATCGACTAGCATATAAAATCAGTGAACCGCAAAGAGGGGATATTGTTTACTTCAAAAGAGACACGGACAATGTAGCCGAACAGCAAGTCTACATTAAACGAATTATTGGCGTCCCCGGTGATGTTGTTGAAGAAAAAGACGGAGTGTTCTATTTAAACGGAGAAGTATTGAAAGAAGATTATCTGAACGAAGAACCAGAAAAGTTAAACTTTGGACCATTCAATGTGCCTGATGGGTGTTATTTCATGATGGGTGACAACAGAAATCATTCCTATGATTCGAGATATTGGGATGAACATTATGTGCCACTCGAAAATATCATTGCCAAACATATTATTTGTTTGGGGTCTGCAGAACTGCAAGAATCGCTCGATAAGTCATCTTGACCATTGCTGCAAAGTGTTTATACTGAAAGCATAAGAAAAATCACAACAACAAATCAATCATAATGCTTTTATCGCCTACCCCTATCGAAAAGGGATAGGCGATTTTTTGTTGCCTATAAGGAGGAAAATAAAATGTACAAATGTCCGTATTGTGGCTCAAAGCGTGTTTTTCGATATATCCATGATTGTGATTGGGGTGGGGGAGAAAACTACTATCCCTTAAACCCCGTAGAAGGAACAAGTATTTACAACGAATCCGACTTGGATGACCCCACACCACCCGACATTGATGTCTGTCATTGCAGGTGTTGTGATATGTTTTTCGAGCCAACCAAAGCAGAAATGTGAAAGGAGAAATAATATGGCAAAGTGTCAATGTGGCTGCGAAATGCTCAAAGCAAATGGCTGCAGATTCAAGCGCATTGTTGTTCATGGCAAAAATACAAAGTCTTATGACCGCATCAAGGTTGGTGACCCCGGTGATTGGTACGAAGAGTATGTAGGGACTCCGGAGGAAAAGAATATCCGCTGCGGCGATTGCGGAGCAAAAATCGGCTTCTATCATCACGCGAATTGCGATAACGAGAGATGTCCGATTTGCGGCGGCCAGCTTTTAAGCTGCAGCTGTTTTGATGTTCCTGAGCCCGTTGAGTGGAGCGTTTAATGTAAATCAAAAAACAACGAGGAAGTGTTGATTATGATGCAAAAAGAGTTCGAGGAGCTCACCGGTGTCATCGTCAGCAATAGCGAATATACTTCGATAGAAAGGGAGTATATGAGCTGCGAAGACGAAAAAAGAATCTTCTGTAAAAAGTGGGTTAAGAACGGTGGTGCTGCTATGCTTGCAAAGAATCGGCTCGCGGAAATCGAAAGATTGAACGCGCAGGTTCTTGCGCTGAAAAATGAAGTGTCCGCCCTTCGAGAAAAACTCGACAAAGCACAGAAATGGAATCTTGTGGTCGATAGCAAAAAGACCCAAACGGAGTACGAAGAAATTGAAAAGGATGCATTATCCGGTATCGGTCGTTTTCTTACGAACGAAGAGGCCATTCAGGTAATTGCTGATGAAACAGGCTTTGATAAAGACAAGATTATCATTCGCCATAGCGTTTCTGCGTATGAGGTGAGTAATTCCGGAGAGACGAGGAATACGAAACAAATTCCCAGAGAACCCGTTTATGTTTCCAGCGACTATATGTACATCCGATTTGCCGTAAAGTGCGGTGCATGGTTGGACGAGTATGAGTACATCGATGATGACTTTTCTCGTATCGACTAAACAAAAAGCAATTTGTTATACAAAGGAGTAAAAAATGATTAACAAGTATATTGTTGTATGTCCGAATTGTGGTAAAAAGCTGATTACGGTATGTTCCAATGCAGCTTCCGACACCTATTGCCCGCAGTGCTATCAGCAGTTGCCTTCAGAGCTTTACACGAAAGAACGAAACAATGATGAGGCACTGGAAATCATTGCAAACAACGAAAGTCTCAGTGAGGGCTTTGCTGAAACCGTTGTAAACCAGATGGCAAACGACGACGAAGCCCCGCACAATGCAGGTTCTCAGCTCGCGAGAGCTATCAGCTGCAACGATGTGAATGATGCGCTGTTGGCATTGACTGGATGGTCTGTTGACAGTCTTCTCGATATGGTTCCGCCTGTTGTGATGGATTGTCCTGATGGTTTCGTGAACTTTACTGGTATGACATCGCTGATTCCTGAATACGCTTCCGCTATCGTGGAGGTGTTTGAGAACTACCTCGATTCGCTCAACGTTCGTATTCCTTGCAAAAGTCCTGATGAAGAAAAGGAAAGGGGATACGGAGACAACGACGCGGCGCTGTACGGCAGCGAATACTGGGAGATTGTCGATAACATCGAAGCATGGTTGAACCAAAGCGAAGATGAAGCCTGCAATCTTTCGGATTACTTTATCGAGACAATCAACGAGTTCCTTGATAACAAGGGGTTCGGAAAGTACAAACCGGATGCAGAGCAGTGCGGCAAGATTAAGGAGAAGGTCGATGCCATCCTGAAAGCCTGATATCGGGTCTTGCGTTTTGCTGCAAAGTGAATACAATGAAAACACTAAGATAAGTCAAAGTATCATCCGATAGATTTATTTTAGTTCGTAATCTGACAAAGAAGCAGCCATCTCCTTCGAGAGGTGGCTGTTTTTATTTTATGAAAAGGAGTCTGCTATGCTTGTAAAATTGCTCACCTATACCCCCGAACCCGATAAACTTGTAGCTGCTGCTGCAAAACTATGTTATTCCGATGCCCATATTGAAACCATTATGGACGGTTTGACCCCTGAAAAAACCGATGCGTTTTTGAAAAAGCTGAGTTCCATGGGACATCAGAGTCCTACCGAACACGCTTACTTCACCTTCGGCATTGAAGGTGTTTCGAGAACGCTCCTCGCACAAATCACACGGCATCGAATTGCCAGTTTCAGCGTTCAGAGTCAGAGATATGTTCGTCTCGATGATTTTCGGTATGTGATTCCTCCTGTCATTGAAAATGACCCGGAGGCAAAAGCAACATTTATCGAAGCGATGAATCGAGATGCCGAAAACTATCTTAAGGAAGTTGAGCGTCTTGAAGTTATCCACACAAAAGTGCTTATGGAAAATGGTGCTTCCGAAAAGGATGCTAAAAGAATGGCTTCTAAGTTTGCAAACGAAGATGCACGATTCCTTTTGCCCAACGCCTGCGAAACCAAAATGGTTGTAACGATGAACGCAAGAAGTTTGCATAACTTCTTTGCTATGCGTTGCTGCAATCGAGCGCAATGGGAAATCCATGAACTTGCGGACAGAATGCTGGTTGAGTGCAAAAAAGTCGCTCCGAACCTATTTTTGGATGCAGGACCGAAATGTATGTTCTCTTCGTGTCAGGAAGGCCCCATGTCGTGCGGAAAAGCAAAAGAAGTAAGAGAAAAGTACAAGGCACTGTAATACGGAGGTGCATCTATGCTTATCAAAAGTATCATGTGGGATACGAACAATGACAACGAGGCTCTTGCTTCTTTGCCGGATGAAATCGAAACCCCGAACTTTTTACATCAGGAAGACTACAAGACGATGGATGACTTCTTTGCGGCCGTCGCTGAATGGCTGATTTACGAATTTGGCTGGTGTCATTTCGGATTTCAGGCTATTGTAAACGATAACACCTATGATGTCTCCTATTCCTATACCCCTGATTAAATACTCTATAACAAGAAAGGAAATTAAATTATGGGACATACGATTCAATACTACGATTATCCCGAAAACACTGATAAGAAAAAGGTAGAGCAGGAGTTGGCAAACTATGTTGCCAAGAGATGCTTCCAAGAGGGAGGTCATCTCAGTAAAATCCGTTGGATTGACTCCGAACCATGCGCTAATGACGATGAAGCGCACGAGAAAATCGAACGGTTGGACAAGGGATGGTATGATTGCATCGCAGTAAAATACTACGATGCTTACAATGTGCCCGAAACGGAGAAAATTAAGGCGCTGCGAGCAGCCAACACACAAGCCTATTGCAAGTACAAAGAACTTGCGTCTGCATTCCATTTTGCAAATGCAAAAGCGGAATATATTGGCTGCAAAAATTGTGGCTCCAAGATTGCGCGGAAATACCTGCGAAGAAACTTTTGCCCTGTTTGCAATGCCGATTTGCGCCCAGAAACAACGCTCAACCGCATTGCTGCTCTTAAAGAAAAGGCAGATAAGAGTTCCGATACTCTTAAAGCAGAGCTGACGAAGCAGGCAATGAAAGCAAAAAATGTGCGTTGGAAAATAAAAATCGAATTTCACGAATAAATAATAAATAGAATAAATGAGAGGAATTAAATATGAGTGGTACGAGAATTAAAGTCCTTTTTCCTATTGATGAAAATGTTCCAATGAACAAGTGCTATGAAGCAACATCAAACGAGTCGATGTACAATGCCTCTACGCTCGATGTCCTCAAAGACGAAGCCGAGAAAGGGCATACCTTACGGGATTGCCTGCACAGCGGTAATGAGTGCTTGAAAAACAAGGTACTCGAATATATCTACGACACCATCGTGAATATGTTCAACTGTACTTTCGAGAATACGAATGACGGCATTACTGGTACGGACGGTTTGTATGCTGTGAGTGAAACATTCGACAAAAGCCTTTGCAACATCTTGGGCGAGGATGTGCCTGACAGCATTCTGCAGATTGCATTGGATATGCAAACTGACAACTTGACTGCTGTCGAAAACAAGCTCGAAAAGATGCAAGTTCTCGGAAAAACTGTGAACCAGAAACTGATTTCCAGTTTAGCAAGAACGCTGGAAGAGAATAATAATGGCTATCTCATTGCAGAAGCCGCGTTCATTATTTCTGGCGGCGTTACTGTCGACTGTTACAGCGCGTTCCTTGCTCCGAACAGTTACAAGCTGAGAGCGTGGCCGAATCAGAAACAGATGAAAGATATCATCAATCATCCTGAAAAGTACGCTGTGTTTTCTATTCAGTTCAGCTATTGATTGGGAGGTTTACATGGATAATACAATCGTTTCTCCTGCCGAATACTTCGAACAGGTAAAAAGTCGAAAGCAGACGATGACGGCTGCCGGACTTTCTCAGTTATATGAGAACTGCCTTGCTCTTCTCGAAGAGTATCAACGTTCCGGACAAATTGCTGCGCAGAAAAAGCTGCTTTTCCACATCGACAATATTACACGAGAAAAGAAGCTACTTGACCTCGGCATTGATACCTTTGTCTACAAGAGTGATGTGGACGATTTCATTCACATGGTAGACAATAAGGTCGTCAAAATTGTGGAGTTGGAGAATTATCAGCGGCGAATTCCGGAAGAAATCATTCAGAAAATCGAACGCTGCAAGGGCATTTTCGATAAGATGTATGTAGTCTTCACAGATTACACAAAACGTGAGGAACGAAGAGTCGAGGCTATCAAAAGAGAAAAAGACCCCATTCTTTTTGGGACTTTCCAAGATACCGCAACAAGAACCGTGGTAGAACGCTTTTATTTCATCGGCGATTGGACGGATGAATATTGCGATTTAACATTGGATAAGATGGTTGCCGTTGTCAAAGAAAAGGCTGACAGGGACATCGTAAAGAAGTTCTCTACGCCGGAAAGCATCCGCGAGTTGAGCGACCAGCTTAATAATCTGGATGAGTCCATGAATGGGTTGTACCGCCAGCGCGAAAAGGCTCCCGCACCCAAGAAAGGGTTCTTCGACCGAGTACGCACTGCATTTCGTTCTCTGAAAGGAGAATGAAATGGCAAAAGTGGATTTGACCGAGGATGAAGTCTATTCGCGGCTTCGCTCTGTTTCTAATTCAAAAGGAAACGGCATTTACGATGCTTTACGTTCTGCCGATATTCCTTGGGACTTTTCTTCTCCTTTTACTTTGCTTCGTGTCGTTCGCACAGAATCAGAATTGACACCGCTGGTTTTTACTGGTGATGCAGAGACCGTCAACTTTATGAAAGAAGTTGCGGAGGTAGAAGAAGGGAAGAGATGCGATTGCTGTGGTCAGCTTATCACAACACCCTTATGGGATATGCCCTATGGTTCATTGTGCGATGAATGCAGCAAGCGCCTTAACGAGCAGGTTCACGGCAAATACGAAACGCCTTGGCAAAAAGTAGAACAGGGAAGGGAAGAGCGTTCCACTCCTTGGTGGTTTGACCTTTAATATCAGAAAGGAAACAAATGAGTAGATGGAATGTTTTTTGTAACGAAAACGCTCCTTATCGTATTTATTATCGCCAAATTGAGATTGATGGATATGAGATGTATGCCATGTTCCCATTGCCAATGACTGGCATGGAATGTGGCTGGGCAGTATCGCATGGTGCAACTACGGCAGCTACCATTCAGGAAGCTGTTCAAAAGTTTTATCCCTTTATGGTAGAGTATATCTGCGATAAAGAGGATTCCGACAACGATACACAACAATACATTCTCAAAAACCTCAATTCTCTTGGCAACTCTGTGGATTTTTGGGGCAGGAAAAATGACCGTCAACATGTCATTGACGGCATGAGCGCAACGCAGAAATCGCAGCTTTTGTGCTACATTCTGCGAAATCATGAAGTCTTTGGCAAGATGACTTGCCGTGACTGGAAGAATTGGCTGCTGGATGACGCTGAACCTCAGTTTGGTATCTGGTTCTGATGGCATTAAAAATGGCAGACAACATTCCGACCCCGAACAACAAGAAGAGGAGAACTATTCTATGAGCTATGGTTTTGATATGGGCTTCGCGCATGCAAACAGCCTGCAAGAAGCTATGATGATTGCGCTGGAATATACGCAGTCTCAAATGACCGAAAAGAATGTCAAGAAGAGCATTAGAGATAATCTGTATTATATTCCATCGGTTCGTACCGGATACATTGCTGATGCAGAAAGCAAAACACGCAGGGCTGATGTACTTGCAGACACTGCCGACAGGTATTGGCTCGAAGCACTGTTTACTTTTCGCTTTCTGTATTGGGAAGAACATAAGTTGCTTGGTATCGTCATGATTCCGCCTGAAAGTGTAAGTGAAAAATGGCCGCTAAGTGTATATTTTCAGAATTCCTGCGACCATGATTACCCGCTTTCTGAATGGAAGGAAGGCAATATCCCGTTCTTTATAAATGCCGCTGCAAAAGCCGAAAACTATACGGCAGAAGAAATCCGTGCGAAGGTTGACTACGAAATCGAAGATGATGACATCGAATATTTTCGGCGCAGCACCTGCTATGATGATATTTTCGAGACCCTCGCCTTCAATTCGTGGCTTTATAACCATGATACGGATGTGCCGTTTGTGACTTTTGCTTTACAGGGAATCCAGAATGAGGAAGAGCGATACCGATATCTGCAATGGTTGAAAGATGAGATGACGAAAATCTAATATATGGCCGCTTCGCTTTGGAGCGGCCTTTTTCAACCATCTCGAAAATGATGTTGCGGTTTGCTGCAAAGTTACTATAATTTAGATAAATGATAAGTAAAAGTACACGGGTCAAACCGTGTATACCATAAAATCTAAATACGTCATGGGAAGCGTCTATCTCGATTCGGGATAGGCGTTTTTTATTTATCGTTAATCTGGAGTGTTCTTAGCAGAACGCTCTTTTTTTGTTAAAAAAGGAGATAAAAATGACCAACAACAACATTCTGACCCCGAACAGCGAATATTGGAAGGACAACGCAATCGAAACCTTTAAGGGTAACAGCGACCTCTTCATTGATTTCCTGCAGGAGCGCGACCGTCATTCGGCATGGATTGAAACGCAGATTACTGACGTTCAGTTCGAGGCCATGTTTGCGGAGCCGATGTACATTGCAGATGATGCAAAGAAGTACAGTATTCCCGCAGAAATCGTTCAGGAAGCTGCCAATAACAGTAAGCTGTACGGTGTCGTTCGCGGCAAACATATTCCTGTTGGACTTGCCGCCACGGAAAGTCTGATTGGATATTCCAAGCTTATCCGTGAAGGATACAGCTGGATGCGCCGCGTCAATCCTGTTAACCTTGCAAAGGCAATCAATAATGGCATTGACACGATTCGATACGACGACCGCCGCTCCACCAAATGCCTTGTAAAGGTCGGTGATGAGATGATTCGTTCTGTCGTTTCCGCTCGTTATGCGCCGATGCCGTCTGGTGACCTGTTCAACTACATCAATATGGATTACCTGCCTGAAAACTGGGAGAAGGCTCAGTTTATGTCTGGATATTGGACGCATGAGCGCGTTCGCGGTATGTGGTCTTTGGCTGAGTATCGTGACACTTTCATGAAAACCATCGGCATGAATGAGCTTCTGGCGGGTTTTTTCCCGGCATTGTCTGTGGAAAACTCCGACACGACTGCTTCTTCCATCAAGATGCGTCCGATGTTCATTCGTGATGATGGCTATGAGTTCCCGTTGCTGAACAAGACTCGTACCATGCATATCGGTGCCGAGACAATCCATGAGCGTTTGGAATCCGACCTGCGAATGGTCTTTGCCAACTTCAAGGATTCGGAAAATATGCTGTTCGAGCTTGCGGCTACGCCTATCACGTACGGCTACAATACCCTGACGCACTGCCTGAAGCAGTCTAAGGTAAACATGCCTGTTGAACAGGCGCGAGAGGCAGCTCAGGTATTCTTTACGGATAAGGGCAACGGTCCTTGCACGGCAATGGATGTCTACATGGCAGTCTGCGATGCATACAACTATGTTGTCCGCGACTATCCCGAAGATAAGTTGAAAATTACGCGTGCTTGTGATGCAGCTGTAAGTGCAATGCAGAGCCCGTGGCAGCTCCTCGACAAGGACACCCCGGCTAATCTGTAAGCAAACAAATAGTCAATTTACCCCGTTCAATAAGAACAGTTGAACGGGGTTTTTTATTGAAAGGAGAAAACAACAATGGGTTTTGATGGAACCAGTAAAAGCAGTCGCGCACATGGTCAGAGCATTCGGTATTGGGAAGCTACTTCTCCGTATCTGGATGCGCTGAAAGCCAAGGTCATCGATGCCGCATCTAAGCGTGCAGTTGATTTTCTTGACCCGCTGAACTATCCCGGTCCCGATGTTCTTGTGGACGCCGCATCGTTTGTGGACGATGAAGTGTCTACGGCAGAGGAAAAGTGGCTGGCTCATCGCCGTCTTTATGTCGGCGGTTCGGATTGCAGCGCGGTGCTTGGTAAAAACCATTACAAGTCCAATCTGGATTTGTATTATGACAAAATCGGAGCTAACCCCATCCCGAAAGAGGAGACGGACGGTGAGGATATCAACCTCATTACCGCATGGGGGCATATGGCCGAAGAGTATGTCGGGCTGTGGTATCATGTACAGCATCCCGATGAGGAAGTCATCACCGATACGAATATGTATACGATGGCAGGTCACCCTTACATCGGCGGTGACGTTGACGGCATTATTAAGATGCCTGACGGTCACTATGCTCTGCTCGAAATTAAGACCACAAGTTTCTTTAATAGAGAAGCATGGGCAAACAACGCCATTCCTGTTCCTTACGAGATTCAGCTTCGCCACTATATGGCTATCATGGGTCTGTGGGAGGCAGTTATCGTATGTATGGTTGACCGCGATACATTCTATGTTCGTCATTTGGTTCGTGACCTCGATGCGGAATACGCGCTCGTGAAAGCTGTTGATTCCTTCTGGAAAGACAATGTCGAGAAGCATCACGAACCAAAGCCTTGCGGTACGCCGGAATCCATCATTAAGGCGCTTCGCAAATACAAGCTCGGCAACGGTATCGATAAAAAGATTCCCAATATCAAGCTCGGCGATGAGTTTTATACGAAATGCGTTGAGTATGATACGGTGGATGAACGGTACCGCGAAGTCAAGGCGGAAGCCGACCGTTTGGATAACTTGCGCAAGGAGATGACGATTCCGCTGATTCAGGCGATGGGTCAGGCTCCTGATGCGTATACCACAAGTCCTGACGGACAGACGATGTTTGTGCTGAAACAGACAGTCAGAAAGACTACTTCTTCCGACAAGAAGTACGCGGAAGCAAATCTGCCGGAGGATGTCTACAATAGAATCTTTACGACGAAAGTCAGCGCACCGTCGCTCTCTATCAAGAAGAGCAGCTGTGCTGGCAAGGCAGGTATCCCGCAGATGAATCCGTAAAGATATTACGAAAAGAGGAAATGAATGTATAAAACCTATGAAGTCATTTCTGCGTATATCAAAGAGAAAGAAATCAAAGCTTACGAGAATGGAAGGCGCGTTGCTGATATCGTAGTTTCTGATTGCGATGTCGATGGCGCGTGCAAAATTCTGGAAGCACTCGGCTATCAGCAGTTATACCGAGCGCGTTAATGAAAGGAGAATAAAAGTGGCAAAACAGAAGACGAAGACCAAGGCAAAACGCCACGTCAACATCTTCTGCATTGCTCCGAACAGTGACGCTTCTCAGCGGGAAAAGTTTGGCATCGGTCTTGCACTTAAAGGCATTCGTGCCAAGTGTTTTACGGAAGACGATGCCAGACTCGCTGGAGCGGATTACATTATCCGAACTTCGATTATCGAGGGGATTATCCGTGCCGCCGATATCGTCACCGTTGACGGTGATGAGGTGACTCCCGCTATGCTGAATCAGATTCAGAAAGCGGTTGAGATGAATAAACCTATCTGGTGTGCAGAAAGCGTGAAAGCAGCTGTTCGAGACAGCAATGTGAAATGTTATCCCGGCAAACTCGATGAGTTGTGCTGGTTTATTATAGATAACTGAGGAGAGAGAAGTGGCAAACATTGGAGATACGGTTAGTTTTACCGCGAGTAAATATAAAAATCTATTTGTGAGCGACGATAAGCGTTATACGATTGCCTATTTTACCGTCAATGCACGCGATGCGAGATTATATCTCCCGCAAGACGCAAAGACAAAACAATACGGAACAACGCATATGTTTATCGTAAAGGGTTTTATCCCGGATGGAATTGATAATATTGCGTATGAACTGACTGGCTGCTGGAGTATCGATAAAAATCGGAACCAGCCGTACCTTGATGTTCAGAAAGCCAATATTTCAATTCCCACTCGCAAGAAAAGCGTTATTGCTTTCCTTCGCTCTAACTGTAAGGGCATTGGAAATGTAAAAGCAACAGCTATCGCCAATGCGTTTGGCGAAAACACTTTATCTGTTTGCGCAAACGAGCCTGAAAAGCTGAAAAAGAAGGTTCCAAGTCTTACAGACAAGGACATTAAGGCTTTAAAGCACGGGTGCCAAGCATTAACATATAAATACGATATTCGGTGTTTTCTTGATGACAAAAATGTTGTCCTTCCGGATTACCAAATCGATGCGATTGCAGACGAGTACGGCGCGGAGGCACTTAATGTCATTAAAGAGAAACCGTATAAGCTGATTACGCTTCTGCCTTTTCAAACCTGTGACAAAATCGGACTTGCAATGGGAGTCAGTCCCAATGCTCGTAGACGATATGTTGCAGCACTCGTAGAGGCTCAGAAGCAGTTATGTCGGCAAAACAATACTGTTTGCGTTCGTGAAGATTTGCTGGTTGCGGAAGCTTATAAGCTGCTGAACCATCACAACGACGAACTGATGAAAATGTCGGTCAAGTTGTTGGTCGATAACTATCGGTTCATTCGATTTGGTTCTTCTAAAAGCGGAAATTGGATTTATTCCAAAGACGATTATACGGTTGAACGGAATCTCGCACGCAAACTTGCCGCGTTCATCAAAAGGGGACCCAGCAAGCAAAAGGAAATCGATGCGGCTCTTGCAAAATGGAAGAAAAACTCTCCCATTCAACTTTCCGAAAAACAGGAAGAAGCAGTACGCAATCTTGCTTATCCCATCTCCATCGTAACAGGTGGTCCGGGTACTGGTAAGAGTACAACGCTTCGCGCTTGTTTGGAAGTGTACAAAGAAGCATTCAAGAAAAACGCAACGATTCTTTGTATGGCTCCGACCGGACGCGCATCTAAGCGTATGGCTGAATGTACGGGTCTGCCCGCACAGACTATCCATAGCGCCTGTGCGCTTGTTCCCTCTAAGGCTGCTGGCGGTTTTACCGCTCAGGACGATTGCAAAATCAGCGAAAATCTGATTGCTATCGATGAAATGTCTATGGTCGGTATCCACCTTTTTGATTTCGTTATGAACGCAATCGAAAATGAACCCAACAAGAAAATCATCCTGCTCGGCGATGTGGACCAGCTCCCTTCGGTAACACCCGGCAATGTACTCTTCGATTTGATTAAATGCAATCAAATCAAGTATACGGTTCTGGATAGAAACTACCGTCAAGGCTCCAATTCCACTATTGCGGATGCAGCATACGCTATCAATAATGGGATGTCCAATCTTCCGACTGATGAAACATTTCAGTTTATCGATTGCCATAATCCCGATAGCGAAAAGGAAACGGAAGATATCTCGAATATCATTATTCAGAAGTATCAGGAGGGAGTAAAAAAGTATGGCCGCGATGGATGTATCGTCCTTAGCCCTACTCATTACTACAAGAGCAGCAATAGCTCTCCTCTGTGTACGGATATTATGAATAAGAAAATTCAGGATATCGTAAATGAAGCTGAGAAAGGAAAACCGGAATGGCGAGCCAAATCCACCAAGTCCAAGAACGGCGTGGATGTAAGCCGCGTATTCAGAAAGGGCGACCGCGTAGTCCAAATTAAGAATACGCCCGAAATCATGAACGGCGACCTTGGCACTATCGATGAAATCATTGATGATGATGGTGTTTACACGTTCAAAATCACATTCGATGACAAACAAGTCGAGTACGATGTCAAGGATATGCAGAATGTGGAACTTGGTTACTGCATTACGGTTCATAAAACGCAGGGTTCTGAATTTCCCTGCTGTATCATGCCCGCAAGTATGACTCAGAAAGCAATGCTGCAGCGCCAGTTGTTTTATACCGGCGTTACTCGTGCAAAAAAAGAGTTTATCTTTGTAGGTGACAAGAAAGCACTGGATTTAGCAGTTCGGACTAAGACCGAAGAACGTCGGTCGATGCTCCCGGCGCGAATCTGTAAGGAATGTGTTTGAAAAGTGGGTGGCTGCAGCAATAGCTGTGGCTGCCCACTTTTTTTGTTTTCGGTGGGGGAGGGGAGAGCGCATAAAAAATTCGTTTTGTGTAAAGAACAAATGCGTTTTGCTTAAAGAAATCCGTATTGAAATTATCCAAAAATAAAGTATCCTAAATATAAGGAAATATTATGTGATTTCCTTAGTTACACAAGCTGACACCTCTATGTGGTGTGTAATAGGCAACGCGGCATATAACGTGTATGTTGTGGCAAAGGGTCAGCAAAATGTGATGATTTTTGACGAAAGGAGGAATATACCAATGAATAGTTTGGCTGTTCGTAAGAACGATACCAAGAATGTTGTGGCGTTTATCGCGAATGTTGTGGCGTTTATCGCTATTGCAAGTCTTGCTGTTTGCGCTGCGGCTCTCGTCAGCGCAAATCCGGCTTTTGCAGCTCAGGGTATTTCAACGCTGTTCGGTGAGGCTGGTAAGATTGCAGAGGCAGTCATGACTGGCTTTCAGGGCTTGGTTCTGACCGTCGCTATTGCTGCAGGCGTTTACACGATGATTCGTGGTCTGATGGCAAGTGACCCTAAAGAAACGGCACAGTACAAGAGCCGCTTCATTGCGATTGTTATTATCGCATTTGTGGCGTTCTTTACTCCCTCCATCATCCGTTGGGTTCAAACTCTGGCAACTCAGATTAAGCTCAGCTAAGTCAAAAACAAAATTGGGCAAGGGCCCAGCCCGTAGCGGTCTTCCTACGAATGGGAGACCGCTTTTTTGGTGCCTAAAAATTTACAAGAAAGGTGGAAGATAAGACATGCAGATAACTGCTATTGAAAAAGACAAAAGAAGAATGAAAACAATCAATAAAGCAGCAATTTCAATCACTGTTATTGCTGCCATGACGATGTGTATGTCGTTTGCATACGCAGGTATCTTTGAATCTATTGGCGATGCGTTGTTTGTTGGAACAGCGTTAACCAACCCGACAGATATTATTATCGGTGGGGTGATTATGCTTGTTTTCAAGGTAATAGCACAGTTAATCGCCTCGTTACTGGATTCGTTTTTAAGCCCCGTTTATACTATCACTACGATGAAACTTGGGGATTTGTACAAGTATATCCCTATAACGAATAAAACATATGCCGATGCGGGCGCAATTTGGGCGGACGACCTCGGACCCACAGTAAACAGAGTTCTCTTGGGAACCGGTTTGATGATTTGGGTCGTGTTATCAATATTTGCTATCTTGATAGATTTCTATTATGTAGCAAGCGGTGATAAGCGAGCTGTTCCCGGCTCCAAGCTTTTTCTTAAAATCGTAGTTACCGGCGTTTTAACATGGAAATCGCAGGAATTGATGTTCTATATCTTTGATAACATCATCCAACCGCTCACGAGTAGTTTCCAAGATGCTGTGAAGGGAGCAGATTCAACGCCGAATGTATTTTCCGTTATCGGCAGTAGCTTCTGCACGATATCGGCAGGTCTTGTTGGTGCTGTTATAGCAATCCTTATGCTGCTTCTTATCGGCATCAACTATTTCAAACTTGCTCTTGAAATGATTCAGCGTTATTTGATTATAGCTGTCATTTGCGCATTGTCTCCCATGGCGTTTGCTACCGGTTCAAACTCGGAAACAGAAGATATCAGCAAGAAATGGTTCAGAATGTTCTGGTCACAATGTGTATTGCTATTTCTAAACGTCTGGTGCCTTGCCGTTGTAAAACAGGGAATGATGAATGTTGCACAGGCTTCTGCTGACAAAATCGTAATCTGGGGTCTTGTTGTGTATGGATTCATTAAGGTTTCGCAACAGCTGGATGATATTCTGCAAAACGCAGGTCTTAGCATCACTCGCCAAACTTCCGGTATGCTCGAAGACTTCTTTATGATGGGCAAGTCCATGATGGGTCTTGCAAGCACCGCAGTCAATGCTGCTGCTACCGGATTCCAGTTTAAGCAAGACTCTGCAAAGCTTAGAGAAGGTCTTGCCAACGGAACCAAAACGATGGACGACTATAAGCGGCATATTGCTAACACAACAGCAAACAATAGCAGAAACCCGTTTGCGCTTGCAATGTTGTCTGGCACAATGGCGAGAGAATATGCTGCTGCTAAAATGACAGATAAAGATTACAAGCAAAGCGTCAGCGACTATATGAAGATGAAGAGCCCTGACCGTCAAAAGGCCCCTGCTCCGAACCTTAACAGTCAGACCGGCAGAAATCAGGTCAAGAGTGCTCTGGAAAGCAGTAACAACAAAAAAATTGCAAATGCAGCAAAGAACGGCGAAGTGACTAATGCATACACGGATGCCAATGGCGTTATTCACGCTTCGCTTCAAACTAAAGATAAAAACGGTCGTGTGAATGGCATGTATGATGTTGCTGTGAGCGGCAACGGAAAAGATGTCATGGCGCAGGTCGCTTCCAGCCGTGAAGTAACAACGGATGCAAACGGCAACAAGCTTATTAAGGATGATAAGCTTGGTACATTTGCCTACAACAAAGAAACCGGAACCTTTGAACAGGTAAAGGATAAGGACGGAAATGTCCCCGAAAATCCGTTGTCTGTACAGGTTCCTGATAAAGTCAACAAGAATAATGTCGAGGAAGTCGCGGATTGGGCAACCAAGACAGACGGATTCGATAAAGCTGTTCAGGAAAAAGAAGCAACAGACAACTATTTCAACGCCACTGCCGCAGAGCGTCTGAACATGGATTCCAGCGATGTCAATCAGGACCAGATGAATAATATGGCACGGCATGAAATCAATGAAGCCTTTGAACGCGAGGGAGCAAACGGAGAAAAACAGCCTGCCGTTGGGGAGGATGATAAACTTGATGTCGCCGTAAATAAAGATACAGGCGAAATGACAGCAAAACATTCTATGCTCAATGACGATGGTACTGTCTCTGTTCAAAACTACAAAAAAGACACGGATGGTAACTGGCAGGCTGTAGGAGAATCTGAATACTATACAGCAATGGGGGATAAACCTTCTTACCGGAACGACAAGGGAGAAGTGTTTGTAGGCACGCAAGTCGGCACTTCTAATGATGGCAACGCTATCATGCGGTACGACCAAATCGGCGAAAACGGTAAGTTGCTTGAAAACGGAAAATCTTTCAATGTTACGCAAAGTGCAAGTCTTGCTAACTCGGATGATGCCGCAAGTAAGGTTGAAATGGCACGTCAGGCGTCCGAATCGCTTGGTGCGAAAGCAGTTGCTGCGGATTACGAGAACGCCAAGAACATTTTTAACGGAAACGGAACTAATATTCCCGAAGATACAAACTTCAACAAACCCGAAATCATGTATGCGGCAAGTCAGGAATTCAATGGCGCTGCAACATCTAATCCTGAATTCGGTTACATTACGAACATGCCAGCTGTAGAAGCATCCAGTAACGGCGCGAAGGATGGTATTTACACGCAGACATTTACTGATGAAGACGGATTCCGCGCAACTGCCAAGCTTGACATGGATAGCAAAGAAATTCTTGGCGTAACCACAAGCACAGCAAAAGCCAAGAAAGATGGAAGTGTTGAAGTTGAAAAGATAACAACAGATGCAAATGAAAATGTGACAGGTGAACACTATAGAGCTGTTCCGCAGAGAAATCCGTTGGATACAAGTGGTAAGGATGATACTGTCATAGTAGATGATATATTGTCCGGACAACAGTATAGCATTAAGGTTCCGAAAGAAATCACCAATAATGAAGAAGCTTTCAAGAACTACATGAACAGCGATGAAGGTGCCAGTGCAATCGAAGCAGCGAAGAGGGATACGGCAACGCTCAGGGATGCCGTTGTCAATTCTCAGAGCACCCCGATTCCTGACGGCACAAAAATCGACCCTGCTGCAGCAAGGTCTCTTGCCTATGAGGCCATTGCGAATGGAAATTGCGATAATGCCGATATTACGGCAGCATTGCAGGAAGGAACACTCCAAATCGTTGCAAATGACACTACGGTGGACGGAAAACCCTGTCTTGGATTGGTATATCCAAGCCGTGCTACAGGTGTTAGAACAGAAACAGAATGCTGTTTGGAGCCCAAGGACGGAGATGTTGGCGTCACCACAGTTTCTGCCCCCAGAGCCGTTCAGACTGAAGCTCAGGTCCGTGACGCCGTGAAGGAAATGACCGAGTCGATTATGATGGCTCCTGCATCCGATGCAGAGGCAAGTGAAGACTTCTACAAGCAGAAGCAGTTTGCGGATGATAGCTTCCATGGTCCTAATCGTCTGGATTACACCGGCAAGGTCGGTGCGCGGCAGATGGCTGAGGCGGCACATGCCGAAATGGGAGATTATGAACCGTTCAGCTGTGATATTGTTGACGGAGGCGAGGGTGTCATCGTCGGACGCAAGGATACTTCTGTTCCTGACAGCTTGACAGCTATGGAAAAGGGCCAGGTTATCCGCAGTGAGGAATATATACTTCAGCGCGGCGGTAACGGCAAAGAAATGTCCGAAGCCGGAAAAGTGTCTGTCCTGCACAAAGTCAACGGGGCTCTTTCTATCGGTCTGCCTGACGGAAGCACCGCTGAAATCTTCGATATGAATCCGAAGACTGGCGAAATCAAGTTGAGAACCAAGAATGTCGATGATGACGGATTTGGCGAAATCACTACTGTAAATCTTGGAAAAGGCAAAGCGACAAGCGGAAATGTCGTCAAGACGCTTATGGAAAACCTTGGGAAGTCCCCGGAGAGCAGAAACATGAAGGCCCTCTTGACTGGCGAGGATGAAGATGAACCTACGCCTCCCGAGAAAAGCACCACAAAAAAAGCATTAAAAAAGACAAAGAAAAGCAAAGAATAAGCCCGAAACCTTGAATGCGTAAGCATTCCTTTGTGCCGGTATGAAAATGCCTGCACAAAGAACTGCACAACATCAACAGCCTTCACGCGGCGTGCAGTGAACAACGTACAATCCGTACGGCTAATGTTGAGTTAATATAGGAAGGTGGTATTTATATGGCGCAGCAAAAGTACAGTGATAATATGGCGCAGGACGCTGCAAGTGTAGCAAACGCTGCCATACAGACGACCAAAGATGCAAAGACTGTAGCCGCTGCTGCTGGAAACTTAGCAGCAGGCAATGTTGTTGGCGCGGCAAAGGAAGTCATCAAGAATCCACATATCATTAAGATGATTCTTGCTGTTATTCTTGCCGCTCTTTTTCTCATCTTTGTTGTCTTTATAACTCCTATCGTTTTGCTGTTTTCTATTCCGGGCAGTATTATCTCCGCAATCCAAGATGCTACCAATCATTCAAGTGAAGATGTTGGAAGTCAGTGGATGATGAATGATGCAGACCCAGCGCTCGTGTCGCAGATGAATGATTTTTGGAGCAATCTTAGCACTAATGGCAACGAAGGACAATCGTCATTTACGTCAAGTACAGCTGATTATACAGAAACGCAAACATATGATGTTTTGTGGGGAGAATCGAATCTTCAAATCACAGCGCTGGACAAGTATTTCCGTCGGTCGTACAAGAACGCGGTAAAGCGTGCCAACAAATCATGGGAAAAAGAAATTGATGAGGATGAGTTAACAAAGCAGGCACTCAGCGACGGTATCGAGAGTTCCGAGTATGTAAAATTCACAAACGTGCCGTTGGAAGAAAACGAAGAAAAGGGATTCCAGAAAGTTGCATTTTATATCATGGCAATGGATGCCTACAAATACACATTAAGCAACGATAGTAGTCTCGACAAATCAAACGAAGAACGTCTTACGCGTATGATGGATGTCGCTAAAGAGATATCTCCAAACGGCATTATGGACATCATTGAAGACGATATCAATACGCTGTTCAATATTAAAGACGATTCTATGTGGGTTGCCAGTTATAATACGACTTCGGCAGACAAAGATGAAATCGTTGGATATGAAAAGAAGAAGGAATGGCATGATACATCCGGGTATGTAAATGGCAAATGGGTCCAGAGCGGATATAGTACCGATACAGACGAGGACGACCCCGATAAGCCAATCGTAAAGACAATACGAACTTACACGACAAAGGTATCCCTTAATGTAAGTCAGGAAGTCAGAGATAAACTATATGAGAAATACGCTATTGACAAAACGGAGAATCTTGGCGACCACTCAACTTCGTTCTCTGACCCTCTATCTGTCAGAACCGGATACGATAACAATGAAGATAACAGCAGTGTAAAGATGACGGCTGCCGATATCATCGAAACGCAAGTAGATAGACTCATGAAGCTTTACAATATCCCCGTTGATGGCATAACTGGCTCAACTGCCGGTGCTATTGGCGTTGGCGGTTCCGCAAATATCAGCAATCTTTCCGAGGAGGAAATTCAAAATATATTGGCATCGCTGAATAGCGGAAGCTATACCGCAAAACAGCAGGCACTTGTAAGCAAGTTACAAGAGGCATTGAGCAGCCCGCTCGGTTTGACCGGATACATGCGAAGTATTGGATGCACCGTTGTCACGAATATGTGTCAGGCATTTGTTGCTGACTTCTATTCAAAATGCGGGCAAACGCGAATCAGCTACGGCTCCGCTATTAACGCCTATAAAGCCAGTGCGGTTTGCAAGAAAGGTCAACCCGGTTATGACACGCCCCCTGATGGAGCTTCTGTTTATATCGGTGAAAACCATGTAGGTATTTATATCGGTGGTTATGTTATCGACAGCGTCCACGGTAAAATCCAATCTATGTCCTTCGAGACTTGGAAAAACCAAAAATACTACCAAAGCGGCGGTGGTTATCTTGGCTGGGGCTTTAATGGATGGGATGTGTCTTCCTAAAAAAGTAGACTAAAGCAATAAAATGTGGTATAATATAAGAAGAAAGGAAGTGAGGACGCGAGATTTCGCGTAATGTTATGAAGAAAAACATCAATCCTATTGCCATTGCGGCAGCAATCATTGCTGTCATCGTTATCATTCTTGTGTTTGTTGGTATGAACCGTCATAAGAACGATGCGGGTACACAGCCCGATTCGAGTTCTGTTTTTGAGTCCGCAGCAAGCAGCGAAGATAATCTGGCAAGCGCTGAAACTGCCAACGGCAAAACTGATACAGCAATTCCTGAGAATACCGACAAGGACGAAGAAGTTATCGACTATGTTCCTGAAAAAGCAGAGGTTCCGACTGACATTAGGCGCGGCAACACCGATGCAGATGCTGTAAGCAGCGCCGCAAACATCCCCGCTGGTAGTGACACTGCTTTCGTTGACTTTGCCACGCTGGAAGAAGACAACTCTGCTACGTTCCGCTACACTGACCGTTATGTTTACGGCATTCAGAAGACGTATTTTGAAATGCAGAAGGACAGACAGGAGAGCTACAATTTAACTCCCTCTCTGTCGAGCGGCGGCAATGTTGAACTGGCTTTTGGAACGAACCCGCTTTATACTGGTACAGACAAGAACGGTATTGAGCGTCAATATATTATTTCCGGCGCTGATGTACTCGAATACGATGGGACACTGGACCCCTTCAAGACGCATCCGATTCTTCGCAAAGAAGGAACCAGTGAACGTGTGTATCTCTTTGACAGCAAAGAAAAGCGTGATGAGTTCCTTGCTCTTCGCAAAATCGGCAAAAACTATCTCGAAAACGGGTCAACTGACAGCGATTGGAAAATCGTTCTGAATGGCGAATATATTCCTGATGCATTCCCCATGATTGATGAAGACGGGAATTTGAACGTCTCCATTGCTCAGCTTGCCATGGCATATAACCCGCTGTTCAGCCATGTTACCGGCGATTATGTTTATGCTGCTACCGACTGGGGTCTGTACACCATCCCTAACGATGAAGCTGACCCCATCGTGAAGAACAGGATTGACCAGTACACCGATGAAAATGGTCATACTATGTACCTCGTTTCTGATGATGGTTTCGGCGGTACGTCGGCTACTTACGGCGGTGTTGCACAGTTCCCCAAGACGAAACAGTATTATTGGGTAACGCCCGATGACCTGTATTCCATCCTTGGCTGGAAAACATCCATCAAGGGTCGCGTAATCAGCATTGTGAGTGACCCGTTGGACGATTCTGACTTGGCGGCTGTAGTCGAAACTGTAGCATCTGGCACAATCGATTTGAACGGTAACAACGCTGGCTAATCGGTTTTCTGTGAAAAAATCTATTCGTTATTTCGTAAAGAAAAACATATAGCAATTCAAAATCATTCGATATATACTTATTATAAGCGAATAGTATATAAGCACATTCCCCCTCGGAGTAATTCGAGGGGGATTTTTTGTTGTTTTTTTACAGCAAGAGTGGACTGACAGCATCAAGTAAGGAAGATTATTAAATGAGTAGTTATATGTTGATTCACGGAGATTGCATGGATTCATTCGGGTTGATTCATGACCATTCTGTCAATCTCGTTCTGGCTGACCCGCCATACGGAATAACGCAAAACACTTGGGATGTTGTGCTGCCGTTTGATGATTTTATCGAATGCGACGGAAAAAATCTCAATTATGAGAAATATTTACTGCATTGCTTCAAAAAGAACATTCCCTACAAGGACGCCAACGAGGAATGGAATAAAAGAAAGCAACAGGGAATTTGGTCACAACTGGACAGAATACTTGCCGATAGGGGAGTGGTGATTCTTTTCTCGGCCGGGATTTACACGAAAACATTGATGGAGTCTACTACGATTCCTTGGAGATACAATCTTATCTGGCAGAAGACGACTCCGGTTGGATTTCTTAATGCAAACCGAATGCCGCTTCGAGCACATGAAGACATTCTCGTTTTCTACAAGAAATTGCCGACCTATAATCCTCAAAAGACAACAGGACATCCGAGAAAGGTCTCAACGGTAGAACATAAACGAAATTCTAAGATGACAGAGGATTACGGGAAATACACAGCAAAAGGTTATGACAGTACCGAACGATTCCCCACGAGTGTGCTGACATTCGCTACTGATAAACAGAAATATGCGGCGCACGGCACACAGAAACCGGTGGCATTGTGTGAGTGGCTTATCAAAAGCTACACAAACGAAGATGATACCGTTCTCGACTTCTGTATGGGAAGCGGCTCGACAGGCGTAGCTGCGAATAATGCGAGAAGGAATTTTATCGGCATCGAAAAGAATGCCGATTTTTTTGATATTGCAAAAAAGCGGATAGAACTTTGAGGAACGATTATGAGCTTTGATATACTGGGCAAAGACATTGCTGTATTATTCATATTGGCAGTGATATTTGGCGTTGCTACATATTTTTATGTATTGCACAAAGGAAAAAAGGAAAGAAGAACAGTAAGCACAGAGAATAAAATTATTCTTGGTTTCGAGGTTCTTGCATTTTCTTTTACATTTTTTATCTTTTTTCCTTTAGTAGTCGAAGACGTGTTTGATGCAAATGGAAGCAATTCTGCCTTATGGCATAATTTCGCTGCAATAATCAGCTATGGTGGTGCAGCGTTTTATCTTTTCTGTGGTCAAATTAGTGGTGACTATTTTACAATACAAAAGTTTTTGAAAAAACATAAAAAACATAAAGCAAGAGCTCAAAAAAAAAGATGGAAACGGAAAAAATAAGTCGAAAGCATTCTGTGCATGTAGCTACGTGTACCGTTTGTGGCGGTAAAAGAGTCATACATAACAGCGTCTTAAACGCACGCGTGCGTTCGATAAATGCACGCGTGCGTTTTTTGTGCATTTTCATGTATTTATTGCTCATTTTTTGTGAGGAGGAGAGACAGTGACTCGACCGATTCAGGCTGTTCAGATTTATTATGAGCATCCATTTGGTGCTGAAAGAGAAGTGTTGAGAGAGTTCTTCTCCTTTGTTGGCTGCTTAGTAAAAACGACTATGATACCGGTAGAAACTATGCTGGAAAAGCACAACTCACTCGTTAATTCGGGGAGTGAGCGAATCACGCATCTGTTCCTTACGGACCAACAGCCGGAAGGTATCGTACTATCAAAAAATGAGATGTGGTGCAGTTTTCGTATCTCGAAGCGAGAGCTGACAATAAACAGGAAAGCAATTCTGCGCAATGCGGACCAGAAGATTTCTACTGAACAATTCGAGAAGGCAGCGCTTGATGTGATTATCCGCTGTATTTGGAAGGATGAGGAAGCAGAGGCCCAAAGTCTTTTGTACATCAACGCTGCTTTCTGGCAGCTCGACCTGTTTGAGTTTCTACAAATCAAAAGCACATTCCAAGCACTCAAGATGGGCGAGTTGATGGCTCTTCCCATGAGAGGTCACTACTATCTGCCGGAAGCTGTTTACCTCAACAAAATGGCGGACACTTTTATCAATATGGCAAAACAGTGCAGCGTGGGACCGAGTAGTATCTATTCTGTCTATGCCTATGTAAATGCACAGCGACATTTACGAGAACTCCTTGCATCGTTGGAAGCACATGCTCCGCTGCACATAAAGCTGTATGCCGCTGTAAAGCCGGTACAAGAACTCCTTTCGGAGCTGAATAAAATATACCGTGTAGACCCAGACTTCGTTTCCATGTACTGCTTGTCGGCAACATTGTGCGAAGGACAGGCACAGTTTGCACTCGATGCACGCCCATATCTTAGAGATGCAATAGAGCACGCGCCGGAAGAATTAAAACCTTTCACAGCAGGAATATACATGCGATACGGAGTGTCCGAAAAACAGATGCATCCAGATAACGAAAGAGCATTACAATGTTTCAAAAAAACGCTGCAACTGGACGAGAACTATTATCCTGCAATATTCCAAATAGCTTGTCTTTGTGCGATAGATAAGAAGTATACGGAAGCAAAAATCGGATTTAGGAAAGTGGCTTTTCTCATTCAAGGAAATTACAACCACCGCGATTGGCGGGACTTTTCTTTGGAAGAAGTTCTTTATGTGTTTCGCTGCTACATCTGGCTCGCCAAACTCGCACTGATAAAAGGCGGGGAGAGTTCCATTGGCGTTCCTATTGCAGCAGCTAAGAACACAGCTATTGTGTTTACAAAAACGCCTATCCTTGAGAAGTGCTGCAGTATCGAACACTATGGAAAAGCAAAGAACTATCACCAAGGCAGCATCACAGTAAGAGCAGTTTTGACGGTGCTGCGAGATATGGCGGGCGACTCGAAAATTTACAGAAACCTGCAGGAAGAGATAGACGACTTAATCAGAATAAGTAACAAGGCATCCGATGCGGAGTAATTTTGCATCGGATTTTGGTTTGAAGAAAAAAATGAGTAAAAATAAAATATACACGCATATTTCGCTGTTTTCCGGCACAGGTGGGTCCGATGAGTTGCTGGAGATTCTGAACGATAAATAATTGATTTTTACACCTCCGATGTTTTGGCACCGGAGGTTTTGCTTTTTTGGAGGATACGAAGATGGCAAAAAGCATTGAACCCGAAGTAAAAAATTGGTTTGCGCAGGCGTTGAGCCAGCACAAGACCAAATATTGCATTGAGCAGGGAACCCTCAATATTGAGATTGAAAGTGCCCTTAAAGCCGCGCCGTCTAAGAGCGGAGGAAACGGCTACGGCAGACCGGATTTTCAGTTAATGGTTAAAGACCCGACCACGCTGAAAAGTATCCCTGTTATGGTAGAAGCTAAGGGTACAAAAGGAAAACTGCTAAAGCTAACTAAACTTGGCGAGGTAGAGCTTGAAACAGCATATCTGAAGGACTCCAAAGAAGGCGCTGCTAATCCGCATAAGGCAGGAGATACCTGCTATACCACAATTCAAAGCTATGCAGTGAATGGCGCTGTCTTCTATGCACGGAACATCATTGAATATTCAGATAGCTACAACGCTGTCATTGCAGTTGGAATCAACGGCTACGATGACACGATTGAACGCAAATATCAGTGCGAGATTTACTATGTCTCCAAAGAAAACGCTTTTGTTCCGAAAAGGTTGGGCAATGATATTCAGTTGCTATTCAAAGAGAATATCCCTGCACTGATGGAAGCTGTAAATAATGCTACTCTCACAGATGCAGAAAAGGAGCGGCTGACAAAAAATGCAGAGACTCAGATTGATGACAATCTGAAAAGGCTCAATCAGATGATGCACGATGGGCTTCATATCGAAGCAAACTCTCGCGTTCATCTAATGGCTGGTATGATTATGGCGGGGCTTGGCGTAGAAGGCAAAGTTGCCGCTCTGGAGCTTTCTGACCTGCATGGCTATACCACTGCATCCGGTCACGATGGCAGAGTGTTTATGAATCGTATTACAGACTTCTTGCGGGAACGCGGTTTGCCAGAAGAAAAACGTGAAATCGTTCTGAACAAGCTCAGCACTGTTTTCGTCAACGCACAAGGGTTGTGGATGCCGGAAAACGGCGTGAGCCGTCTGAAAACTCTGTATGCAGAAGTGCAGCATACGATTTTGCCGTATGCAAGAACCAAAGGTAGCCAGTACCTTGACTTTACAGGACGTCTCTTCAATGTTCTTACGGATTGGGTCACCATTCCGGACGGAGACAAAAACGACGTTGTTCTTACACCGCGCTACATCACAAATTTGATGGCTCGTCTGTGCGAAGTAGACCGCGATAGCTATGTTTGGGACTATGCTACAGGTACGGCCGGATTCCTTGTTTCCTCTATGCGTCTGATGATTGAGGATGCAGACGCGCATATTGGAGATTTGAAGGAACGTGAAATCAAAAAGCGCGACATCCGCTGTAAGCAGCTTCTTGGCATCGAGCTTCGTGATGACATCTACTTATTGGCGGTTTTGAACATGATTTTGATGGGTGACGGAAGCACCAACATTATTATGGGAGATTCCCTTAAATACGACGGAACCTATCAGCAGGGAGACATGAAAGGAAAGAAGTTCCCTGCAACAAAGTTTCTCTTGAATCCACCCTATAGCGCTCCGGGCAAGGGCTTTAACTTTGTCAAAAAGGCTCTTTCCAACATGACGACTGGTAAGGCGGCAGTATTGATTCAGGAAAATGCCGGAAGCGGGCAAGGGCTTCCATTTACGAAGGACATCCTTGAAAACAACACTCTGATTGCCAGCATCCACTGCGCAGATATTTTCTGCGGCAAAGCAGGGGTTCAGACGGCGATATATCTGTTTGAGGTCGGCAAACCTCACGATGTCGATAAGAAAGTCGTCTTTATTGATATGAGTAATGACGGCTATGCACGCCAGAATCGTAAGAAGGCATCCTCCGACAAGAACCTCCAGAATAAAGACCACGCTGTAGAGCGTTACAACGAAATCGTCGATATTATCCTCGATAAACGTAAGAAAACCGACTACTACCGTGAAGGACAGGAAGTCATTCGCGATACTATCTCGCTGAATGGCGATGACTGGACCTTTGCAAGCCACAAGAAGATTGATACCACACCGACCGAGGAAGATTTTAAGGCGGTTGTTGCTGCGTATCTTTCTTACCGTGTGAAATGCCTGATGGAAAACAAGTGATTTTAGAGGTGCGTATATGCAAATGAATGAGTATAGAATTTCTGACCTTTTTGAAAAAGTAGAGGTACAGAAGATTCAAGGGAAAGCCAATGATTTCCCGACAAAGAAAGATGACATCCACGTCATCCCATTGCTCACGTCTACTGGAACTAATCAAGGATTTTCGAGGTACGCAGCAAGAGAAAATTGCCCGACAATTCTTCAAAACGTTATCTCTATTGCATCGAACGGTGACGCGGGTGCTACATTCTATCAAGGAGAGCCGTTTGCAGTTCTGCAAGACGCATACGCTATTCAGCTCAAAGCACACAAGATGACCGAAGAAATCGGTTTGTACCTTGCTGCCACTATCAGAAAAGCCATCTACGATACCCATGATTGGGTAAACAAAGCTGGGTGGAATAACATCAAAGACAACATCATTACACTTCCTTCTGCTACCCACATTGTTCCTGATTGGGCGATGATGGCAAAAATCGGGGGGGTGGCGAGATGAATAATTTCGACACCTCTACGTGGAAAGAATTTCTTGTCAAGAATTTGTTTCGCTTTGAAAATCCAAAAGGAAAGCTTACAACAAAAGACCTTATTGAAGGCAACGACATTCCGTATATTGCTGCAAAGAAAACAAATAACGGAGTAGCCAAAATGTGCTCTCGTGCAAACATTCCTGATGACCAAGTGATGAAGGGAAATTGCATTGTGTTTGTTCAGCAAGGTGACGGAAGCGCGGGTTATACTACATATCAAAAAGAAGATTTTTACGCAATTAGCTGTGTGACCTGTGGCTACATCGACGGAATTATGAATGAAAGCATCGGCTTATTTTTGGTGTCCATTTTGGATAAGAATAAAGCTTTCTATAACCATTCTAATTCATGGTCTGGAGATAAACTCCTGAATACCAAAATTCTCCTGCCCGCAACAGAAACCTGTGAGCCAGACTGGAACTATATGCAGGAGCGCATTGCCGAGTTGGAGCAGGAGCGCATTGCCGAGTTGGAGCAGGAGCGCATTGCCGAGTTGGAGCAATATCTGATTGCTACTGGGTTGAACGACTATGAATTGACCGATGGAGACAAACAAATTTTGGCTACAAAACTGACCGACGGGGGGGCATCACAAAGCTCGGAATCTGGAAGTGGCTGCTGGAAAGAAGCGCGGCTGTTTAGAATTGGAGATTTGTTTGAAAAACCAAATTTACGGTGGATTGCAAGTCGAAAATTCAATAAAGCTACAGATTTATCATTAAAGCAGACAAATGAATTTGATTTGCCCCTAGTTAATGCAAAAAACGGAAACAATGGAATCATGTATTATGGGCGGCGTGCAGATTTTTCATATGTTGATGGTGGAATAGATATTGTAAATGATGGAGCTATCTCAACGGGCAATGTTTATCCTCAACCATATGATGTTGGCGTGCTTTATAATGCATATATTGTGACACTGAAAAGTGGAATAAAGAGCGCCACTATTTATGAGTTTATTGCATGCTCTTTAGGAAAATCTATAAAACAATTATTTGATTATAACAATAAAGCATGTTGGGACAAAGTGAAAGAATGTACAGTTCTATTACCAATTCAAACAGCAGATAATGAACCGTTTATTGATTCGTTATGCACATATCATCAAATGGGATATACGCCAGACTGGGATTTTATGGACAAATATATTCGCGCCATCGAAAAAGTGGTCATCGCAGATGTTGTGAAGTATAAAGATGAAGTTATAGCAAACACCAAGGCAATGACACTGTAGTGCAATGCGGCAAAGTCAGATAATTGACACACTCCCACTCCTCTTACAGGGGGGCTTTCTCATCGCAGAGGTTGCAACGAATTTCTTTTTAGAAATTCGCAGAGAATACGACCGGACAAATAGAATTAAAGAAATTCATTTGATAATAAACAAAAAAATCAGCGAGGTAGAAGACAATGCCCGATACTAAGAAAACCATCCGCCAGAACATTCACGAAAACGAAGTAGCTTACTCCGGAACTGTGACTGCCGTCGACCACCAAGACCATCGTAGCCCTTATCCTTTGTTTGCAGAGGCAGCGAACTTGAACAAGCCCTTGTTGAAGCAGACGGCGACCCAAGAAAGCTTGAAAAAGCTCTCGGCATGGACGATGGATACATTTGGGATAACCCGTATGTTGTACGAGTAGCTAACATTAAATGTGTGATTATATGAATGTTCTTAAAGAGTACAAAGGTTATCAGCTCGTTGAGCGTTATGATAAAACCTATATTCGTTTTTTGGGTGGTCGTGAGGAGGATATTCCTTGTGAATTTCCCATTTCAAAAACGGACGCAGAACGGGTTATCAACGAAGCGAGTGTGATTGACGAGCTGCTCTCAATTGCAAAGACTCAAATAGAGTAGACAGCTAATTCTTTTTATAAGATTGGTATTACTGAATACATTCTGCATCGCATGAAGCTTTCTCAGACAAGAGCAGAAAAGTCTTATGAAAAAAATAGCTCGATACACTGATATTTGCAAAGAATTTTATCAGTACATCATGGATGATGAGGTGTTTACACCTAATCCAATTAAGGTTGAAGGGTTTACAGCTCAGTATTTGGCTACCAACTATCCTCTTTCAGCTTTAGGTGCGTATAATTATTTGATTTATTTGCGTGAAATGCCCGGAAAAGCGTTGGCAGATTTGAAAGCAGGATTACCAACAAGATAAAGGCATTTCCGTCACAGATGACGACCTTCTTTTGCTTGATGACGGCGAGGAAACAGAGGAATACGACTGGTATAATGAATCTCCCGTAGAGGATTTCGGCAACTTAGATATTGACTGAGTTGTTGATAATGATAATTGCATATCAAGAAAATGAATGGTATAATGTAAATAATACAAACCGCCATCCCGCACCAAATTCAAATACCAACAATCCAAATAAATCCCATCACGAAAGGAGTCATACCATGTCCACCCTCAAAAACGGCGAGTTCGGCATCGATTTGGACAAGGAGAAAATTCTCTGGACCGACCGCAAACGCCACACAATCTTTTCTCTGCCCCTGTCCTTCACGAAGTACACCCTGACCGAGACCAAACTTATCATCCAACGTGGCTGCTTTAACCTGCGCGAGGATGAGATTCAGCTGTACCGCGTCCGGGACATTGCGTTCAAGCAGAACTTCTATGAGCGTCTTTGCCGTGTCGGCAGCATCCATCTCTGCTCCACGGATGCCATGACACCGGAAATCGATATCCGTCGTATCAAGAACCCACGTGATGTCAAGGAAGTGCTTTCTAAGACCATCGAGGCTTGCCGAAAAGCCAATGGTATCCGCACTTCGGAAATCATCGGGGACCATGGTCGCTTTCCCGAACCTGACCCGCATGGTATGCCGCCTGAACCTTGCCACGAACATCTCCACGACTAATACGAAGCCCGTACAGATTCAGTTCTGTACGGGCTATTTTTTCCCAAAAGAAATTTAAAATCCAGTCTGGTCGGATTCATGAGGTATGACGGTTGACCGATTATGCGAACCTCATACAAGTCAACTACCCCCACCTGAAGGATGGATATATTAAAATTGGCTTTAAGTAATTTACGAAACGCGGTATAATAAGACTATTACAAAAGGTTTGAGCCTCCCATCGTAATCAGTAGCATGCTGACTGCGGTAGGAGACTTTTTTATATTAAAAAGGAGAATATATCATGAGGAAAGAGCCAACTGCGGAGGAAAAAACGGCTTATTTTGTTATAAAGGAAATGTTTCCCAATATTGGGTTTGAACTTAAAGATAAACCGGATATCCAAGCATTAGATAAAAGTATAGGCATTGAGGTGGTGAATGGAACGCCATCAGAAGTAGAAAAGTTCCTCCACACAAAGAAAAAAAATACATCAAAAGAAAGTCCTAAAGCGCCAAATCCCTTTTTGGACTCAAAACAATTTAGCTGTGACATAATTGACGCTTTCATGAACCAATATGAGTCGAAACTCAAAAAATTGAATGCCGGGAATTATAATGGATATCAGAAATACGGACTGGTTATATTCTCGACCATTCCAGAACTCGATTTACGTGAAGAAGATTGGCTCAGGATTCCCCTTGAGGACATCACGCAAAAATACCAACGCCATTATGACTTTATAGTCGTAATTCCTCGGTGTAGTTATCTATTTGATAAGAAATTGATAAACAACACATGGCGAATGGATGTAACGTGCGAAAATAATGTAATAAATCATGTGTTTCCGTAACACACAGTAATTACAAACTAAAGGTAAATGACTTGTATTTTTATATAGAACTTATATTTCAAAAATACAGAAATCGAATGCAACAGAAAATCAATTGACTTTTATGATTGACTAATGTATAATAAGACAAAGAAATAAAAAGTCCCCGCCATTGTTGTTTGAAAACAGTCAACAATGGCGGGGACTTTTTATTTTACCCAACATTTTTCACCATATCTGGAGGTATTGAAATGAAAAACCAAACAAATGCCAAAACGCCCGAACAGTACATTTATTCGTTTTATATGGAAAACAAACATAAAGCGAACGAAAAAATAACTGTATTACAAGAAGAAGCTCAGGATTGGTTTCAAAAACTGGATGGAAATGAAACAATAACAATTTTAGGGAAAGCAATTACTCTTGGCGGCGGAAAAGACAGCACATGGATTAAGTTAAGCGACGCGCAATTAAGAATGCTATTTATGACAGGAGACGGGAAAGAAAAAGGCGGACGGTCTCCTAATAGCGAACAGTTGGCGGCGAAAGAGAGAGCCGCTAATCGTTTCAATGATATGAAAAGAAGAGGTTTACTCGATGGTAATATACACTGTTTTTGCGTGACGCTATACGGGATGGAGTATTACAGAAGCAAAACAGCAGATAAATAATAAACACAAAGTAAAAGTAGTTTTATGAAAAAATCTATTCGATTTTTCGTAAAGAAAACCATATAGCATAGCGCAAAAATCAGTATATAATGAATATAAAGATAAGTGTACTCAGAAACACTTATCTCCGCAGAGTCTTGTTCGAGTTCACACATCGGACAAGGCTTATTTTTTATGTTCAGAAAGGAGTGTGGGAGAAACATGGTGATGATTTGTTTCTCTTTCATCGCACACAGGAGGTGTTGACGCGTGAAAGAAAAGATAACAAAACTCAAAGACTGGTATAACAGTCTGAATTCCACAAAGCAAAAGCTGGTCAAGTACGGTATTATCGCTTTTCTGAGCTCGTTCCTTGGCGGATACTTTGCAGAAAGTGCTTATAGAGTATCTACAAACGGGTTACTGGGAGCTGATAATACCAGCATCAATTTCCTACTTTGCCCAATCTACGCACTTATCAGAGCGAACGGTCTGATTTACACCCTCATTATTACGTTAGCCATTTCTGGCTTCCTATTTATAATGGAGTTCAGAAACCAAGACCTTGCGAAGGAAGCGCATGAGGATGACAGAGGTGTTGCGGTCGCCGCGAATCCTCTTTATGGCTCCGCTGACTGGATGCAGCCGGAAGAAATCCATAAGCATTTCGAAATCGGCCCGGTCAAAGATGTGGAAGGAATTATTCTCGGCCAGTTGGATAAAGAAGGCAAGGAAGCCATTTGTTTGGCAAACAACTCTCCCGGCAACAGAAACATCATGATTTTTGGTTCCCCCGGTTCCGGTAAGTCCTACGGCTTTGTTCGGTCTGCTGTATTCCAGTCAGTTAAGAATCAAGCCTCAATGGTAATTACTGACCCCAAGGGCGAAATCCACAATGATATGCGCAAGTTCCTTTTGGATAACGGATACGAAGTAAAGCTGTTCGACCTTGTTGACCTGCTGTATTCCGATTCTTGGGATTGTGTATCCGAAATCATTGACCCTAAAACAGGCAATGCAAACGAACTGCGTATTGCCGAATTTGCAGATGCTATCATGAAGAACTCCGGTGAAGGCGATGAGTTCTGGGACGGCGGCGAAGCCAACCTTTTGAAAGCTATCATCTTCTATCAGGCATATCGAAATGAAAGCGCCAAAGTAGAAAAGTTCACCAAGTCTATTATTGAACTCTGTAAAGACCTCTCTATCGACAGCAATGACTGCCAGCAATTCATTACTATCATTCAGGATGAATCTACTATTATGAATGATAAGTATTACTGCGTAAGAGAACTTGCAAAGAGAAAGGCCGAACAAGACCTCGAAAACGGGCAGCGTGACAGCGCTATCGATGCCTCGTTGACCGGCGATGAATATGTATCGGCATGGGTCGAAAAGTACATCGCAGACATCGATGACTGGGTAGACCGCCGCGCACCGCTTCATATCGATGAAATTTATCGCCTGCTTTTGAACAACGACCTTGCAAAATGGGAAGAGTGTTTCAAAGATATTCCTCTGGATAATCCAGCACAGCTTGCATGGTCAATCTTCAAGCAGAACTCTGATAACGCAAGACCTCAGTTCATCACAGGACTTGGTCAGCGCATGCAGTTATTCCAGATGCGCGATTTGCGCCGTATTCTTCGCAACAAAGATATCGACCTTGCTTCGATTGGCGACCATCCTTCTAAAAAGAAGACGGCCTTGTTCTGCGTTATGTCTGATAAGAGTGCAGCCATGAAGCCTATTACTTCTTTGCTGTTCAACTTCCTGTTCAAGGATATTTCCGACGCAGCAGATACCTATGGCCCCAAGACCCGTAATACAGTAAATATGATTCTGGACGAATTCGTTAACATCGGTATGATTCCGAACTTTGAAGTTCTGATTTCTACCGTTCGTTCTCGTAAAATCGGTATCTTTATGATTTGCCAGACATACTCACAGCTGCAGGAGACATACGGTGAGACGAACGCCGAGACCATTATCGGTTGCTGTGATACTTTGTTGTGCCTTGGCGTTAACGATAAAACGACTGCTGATTTCATTTCTTATAAGAGCGGTGTCATGACAGTCGTATCCAAGAGCGTCAAGGATAATCGCCCTACGGTTCTTGGATATCGTCCTATGAATCAGGGCTATTCCTTATCTCTTGGCGAAGGCAAGCGTAATGTCATCAACCCCGATGAAGTTATGGCGATGCCTTTTGAGAATGTTTTGCTTTTCAGACAGCACGCAAAAGTGCTGAAAGCCAACAAGTTTGGCTATAACCTGCATCCGATGTTCAAGGAGTTTGCCGTCAAGAACGAAAAAGGCGAACTCGAACTTGAACAGATGCCTATCATCAGCCTTCTGCCAAGCCGCAAGAAATATGCAGCGACAGAAGACAGAGACGCATTCAGTGCCGGTACCAACAAAGTCAAGACGGGTGCCGATTTCTTGAGTGTGGCAGCAAGCAATCAGGAAATCGCTTCTACGCAGAGCACGGAGAGATTCCGTCAACAGCAGAAGCGTACCGAGATTCCGCCTGCTGCCGATATGATGAGCAGTACCGTAAAGACTGAAACGAACACAGCAGGGAAGGGGACTGCTGCTCAGTCCAAGAAGAAAAACAAGTTTGGTATCTAATCCCCTTATGTAACGCGCAAGACCTTATCCGTTTTTGGATAAGGTCTTTTTCTTTTGTTATTACCGTCCCCACACGGTAATGTATATAAATTTCTATTTACAGAAAGGTAAAGTTTATCATGGAAGATACTATGAATCTGAATACTCCCGAAGTGGCTGAGGCTGCTGTCGAGACCCCCGTTGACGAAGAGGCTGCTTTCGCCAATACCGCCGAAGAGGTTGCTGCCAATCCCGATTTCGTTGCCGCCGACACCGCTTCCAATGAAGAAGACGGTGATGCTAAGACTGAGGCTGTTGACGAAGATGCTCCCGAGGAGGATGCAGAAGCTGCTCCTGAGCGCCGTCTTCCCAAACTGGGCCGTTATGTCGATTCCGGCAACGACCTGATTGAAGCACAGATGCCCGATATGGTTCAGGCTTCCGATGAGGACGAAATGCGTCGTGCTATCCGTCAGCATCGCGTTCTGTATGCAAAGGTCGTTGCTATCGAGCCCATGGGCGATGGCATCAAGATTGTTGCAAAGCGCAATACCATGCGTGTCGTGTTCGTCCCCGAAGATTTCTTCAAGTACAGCCTGATGAAGGATATGGATGGTCTGAGCAACGAAGAGAAGACCATTCGCTACAAGCGCAAGGCCAACCGCATGCTCGGCGCTGTCATTTCCTTCATCCCCCGCGATGTCGGCTACTTCACCGATGATTTCGGCACTCGCATTCCTTTTGCCGTTGGTTCTCGTGCCGACGCTCTGGCTCAGCTGCAGAATCGCTACTTCTTCCGCGCTACTCCTCAGACTCGTGTCGAGGTCGGCAGCACCACTACCGCCAGCGTTCTGTCCTGCGGCCCCCGCTATGTCATCGTCGAGGCTTTTGGCGTTGAAGTGAGCATGGGTACCGGCGCACTGTCTGCATTCGAGTATATCGAAGATGCCTCCAAGAGCTTCAAGGTCGGCATGGGTATTCCTGTTGCCGTCGAAGCACTGGAAGTGGATGCTCGCGCAAAGACTGTCAACATCCGCGTCAGCCATTCTCTGCTGGAGCGTATGTCTGCCAAGGTTGAGGGTGTCAGCGAATCCATGATTGGCGGCCGTTATCTGGCTACCATCGTCAACGTCACCGACAAATACTACCATGTGGTTCTCGATGGCCTGAAGATTCGCGGCGTTATCCCCAAGACCCAGAACATCTCCAACGAGATGCTGATGATTGGCGATAAGGTTTCTATGCTGGTTCGCTACATCAACAAGGAGCAGGCGCTGGTCATCGGCGGCTGCCATAAGATTTAACCGAAACGCCCACTAACACAATCACCTAATTTGGTTCCGGAGGATGGTGGGGTCCTTCGGAACCTGTTGCTTATAAAAATTGGATGCCTCCACGTGGCAAGCAACGGGCAACATTACGCCACACCGTAATGGCTAAATCCAAAGAACTTTGAAAGCTCAGATTTCTTCAACATCAACACTTTTATCCTTAGGGATAAAGCGACGGCAAACACAACCGGACTCAGCAATAGCACGGTCCTCCTCATCCAGATGGCTGCAGCTCTCCTCGCGCCAGCTTTCGTCGGCCATCATAACATCCTCGAAACTAACAGTATTATTCATCATATCATTCATCATCGTAATAAACTCCTCTTTGTTTCTATACTTATATTATACCACAAATCCGTGTAATAGTCAACTGCGGCAGAGGGGAAGAAGGGAGATATATTAAATATGGGGAACCATAACGAACAGGAAGTATTTAGCCCTACGACTAAGTACGGAAGCGTGGTATATAACGGATTCAGCGAGAACGCGACATATCTGATTTCATTTCAAAAGAATTTGTTTTTCATGGGCGTTGTATGCACAGTTGTAATGAACTGTAAGCAGCCAAAAAAAATATTCTCCATGCTTACCAAAAACAACATAGCAAACGATGAATGCAAAAACATCAATGTGAGATTTCTAAGCCAGTCTCAGGTTGGAGTTACATTCCGTGGCATTGTAGAGTATCAGGAAGACAAGGTAAATACAAAAAACGAATGTATCAGATGCGCCGATGTATACCTTAAAGAAGCAAGACGAATCGTTGCAAAATGCGGAGGTATCAACTGATTATGGCACAAAGAAAGGTATATTACATTCCAGATAACTTCGTTGACGATGAAAAGATATTCGGCGGTAAGTTCCGGAAAAGAAATTTTATAGAAGCTGTTATTTTCACGCTTCCTGTGCTTGGGCTTTTTTGGCTCATTAACTGGGCAACGGGAATAGGCTGGGGAACGCTTTTCTATCCTACATTTCTTTTTGGAATCGCCACATTCTTTCTTTTCATTATCGGATATAACGGTGATTCATGGGGCGAAACCTTGCTCCTTGCACAAAAATTCCGTTCTAACAAATTCAACATTTCCACCTATAACCCGCGTATCAAAACTGAATTAACTGCTGATTATCTTGCCAATCCGAATGCAAACTCCAAAGCCGAGGCTATCCGCAATTTCATTAAAAATCTTAATGATGTACTTGCTGGTGCAAAAGGACAGAGTGAGATTGCTGATGACTTGACCAGTGATAAAACCATTCTCTGGTATGTTGAAGATGAAGGTATTATCGAAAAGCCGGAATCTTTAAAAACTGCCGCAGAAATCAAGCAGGAAGAAAAGGATGCCAAGAAAGCAGCTAAACTGGAAAAGAAAAAGCAGAAAGAGTATCTCAGCACATTGGGACCCAAAGAACGCAAGATTGCAAAAGCCAGATTTAAAGCACAGGCGCTTGAAAAAGCAGAGCGTGACCGCAAACGCCGCGAAGAAGAACTTCGCATCTATAATGAGGCTATTGCGAAGCGCGAAAAGGAAGAAGCCGAAAAAGCCAAAGAAGAACAGACTTTGTCGCAGCTTGAGAAGGACAAAGAGAACAACAAGAAGCTTTCTGCTCGGCAAGCCGCTGTTCAACGCCGTGCTGAGATAAAGAAGCTTCGCAGAGAAAATACACTAAGAGAAAAAGAAGAAGCAAAGGCCGCAAAGAAAAAAGCTAAAGAGGATGCCTTAGCTAAGAAGCAGGCGGAGAAAGAAGCTAAGAAAAAAACATCTCCAAAGAAAAAACAAGTAACCCAAAATAAAGCTGGGGTTGCTGTCGCTCCTTCTGTACAGCAAAAGGAACAACCTAAAAAGCCGTTACTTATCAATCTCGATAAGGTTTCCAAGAAAGAAAAACAGCAGGCAACCCAGCAGACGGCCGCACCGGCTGTGCAGGAGCAAAAGCCGCAAAAATCGCAAAAGAGTGCGATTGACAACATCTTAAAAAAGGAAGCCAAAAAGAAAGAAGAGCCTATCAAGGAAGAAAAACAGGCAGAGAGTAAGGCGGAAGTTACCAAACCTGAAAAGAGAGAACCTGCTATTGTCCCTGTTGTAAAAGCGAGTTCTGTTCAGGAACAGGCTACTGAAAAGCCTACACATCAACCTGTAAAGGCTCCACAGAAAGAAGAAGTCACCGTTACAGATAGCAAAAAAGCTGATGTTCGCGAGGTCCCTGATTTGTTGGATAGTCATAATGTGTTTTATGGCATTGGCGCAAATCAAGGAAATGAATTCGTGCTGGATGATGATGAGAAAGGAGGAAACAGTTTATAATGTTTGGAAAAAATAAAAAGGAACAGAACGATGTAGATAAGTACCTTTCCAAAAAGCAGCGCAAAGCTATTGCTCGCGAGGAAAAGGATAGAATCGACCGTCAGAAAGCTCTCGAGGCAGTCAAGTATCGCGAAATCAAGGGTACACAGGAAATGCTCCCTGTTTACGATACCTATCAAGGTGTTATCGTAACCCGCGATGGACATTTCTGCAAGATTATGGAAGTTAAACCTCTCAACTTCATGTATCTCTCTCCGCAAGCGCAGAACAACATTATCAGCCTGTTCAGCCAGATGCTTTCGGCAACGCCTTATAATATGCAGCTCATTTCCTACGCTCGTAAGGCAGATGTGGATTCTATGATTCGTGCTGTCGAAGACCTTAAAAAGAACGAAATGAATCCCGCATGTTTCCAGATGCAGCAGGAATACGAAAACCTTCTTCGTTATAGAGCCGCGCAGAACGGCGTTACTCGCCGCTTCTTTGTCGTTCTTGAATTCAAAGCAGACCTGCAGAATGATGGCACAGACATCAATAAGGTTGTTGGCGATTTGAACGCAGCAGCAAGTAGATGTCGTGGATACCTTGAAGACGCAGGCAACCAGTTCATTCCTACCTGTGAGACGGATGAAGGTGTGTGCGACATTCTCTACCAAATGATTTGCCGTAAGGAAAGCGAGACGGTAGCGTATGATGTTCATGCACGCGAAGTTTTCCTGAAATACGAAAAAGCGGTTGTTGAACAGGGACTTGGCTCTATGCCTATCATCACAGCACCCGAAACTATCGCTCCAAACTGGATGGATTTCTCTCACTACAACTACGCTGTCATTGATGATAAGTTTTATACATTCGCCTATATTTCCGATACCGGTTACGAAAAGAATGTGACTGCCGGATGGTTGAATCAATTCATCAATAGCGGCGAAGGCGTTGATGTCGAGATTTTCTTAGACCGTCACACACGCGATGAAGTTTACAGCAAAATTGGTTTCAACGTCAAACAGAAAAGAGCAAAATCTCTTGATAGCCATGATACGGATTCCGACTTCCACGAAATCCAGAACGCCATCGGTGCTGGTTCTTATCTGCTGGATGGATTGGCTGCTGGCGAAGATTTGTTTTACGCCAGTGTTCTTTTTACTATCACTGCCGATGACTTGACAGAACTTGAACGGCGTTTCCATGAATTTGAAAAGAACGCAAAGGGTTCTGGATACAAGGTTGTCAGATGCGATTTCAGAATGCAGGAAGCCTTTATGTCTTCCTTGCCTACATGTTCTCTCGAAAAACAGCTTTATAAACATTCGAAGAGAAATGTTCTGACCTCTGGTGCTTCGTCTTTTTATCCTTTCGTATCCTTCGAGATGCAGGACCCGAACGGTATTATGATTGGTACCAATACAGCAAACAACTCCTTGGTTATCATTGATGTTATGGATAGAAACATCCATCGTAACTCCAATGGTGCTATCCTTGGCACATCCGGTTCCGGTAAGACATTTACCTCTCACTTGTTCGCACTTCGTTTCCGTATGCGTCGAATTCAGACATTCATTCTGGCTCCTGTTAAGGGCGAACGCGACTACGGTAACGGTTGTTATCGAGTTGGTGGACAGTTCGTATCGATGTCTCCCGGTTCTCCCAATCACATCAATATCATGGACATTCACGCACCTGACCTTTCCAACATCGATTCCTTGGGCGACGATGACGCCAGTAATGCAGCGCAGATTTCTTTGCTTGCACAGAAATCTCGTACCATCCTTACATTCATCAAGCTTCAGGCACCCGACCTCACACTGGAAGAAGAACAGCTTGTTGATGGTTGCGTATACGAAACCTATGGGCGTTTCGGTATTACCGAAGATAATATGTCCATCTATAAGTTTGGTACAAGCGAGTACAAGGAAATGCCCATTCTTGAAGATTTGTACAATACCATGAAAAATGTGCCAGAACTTCGCCGCGTCTGCAACATCTTCAAACCTCTTATTAGCGGTTCGCTTTCTTCGTTTAACAACCATACAAACGTTGACCTTAGTAATCTCTACATTGTTTTCGACTTCGATGCGTGCGACGGCAAAAACAAAGTCATGGCTCTTTTTATCGTTCTGGATTTCTGTTGGAGCAAAATCAAAGAAGATTCCAGTAAACAAAAAGCCATCTTCATTGATGAGGCTTGGAACCTTATCAGTAAATCGTCCAACGAAATGTGTGCCGATTTCATCAAGGAAATCTTCAAAACCATTCGTGCTTACAATGGTGCCGCTTTCGTAATGACACAGAACGCTTCCGACTTCTTTACGATGAACGGTGGCGAATATGGTCGAGCAATCATTACGAATGCTGACACAAAGATTATCATGCAGTTGCCGGAAACGGAAATCGAAATCCTGCGCACTGCTGTTCAGCTTACTGACGATGAATGCAATAAAATCCAGCAACTCCATCGTGGTTCTGGACTCGTGATTGCAGGAAGCAGTAAGCTGTTCGCCGACTTCACAGCTTCTGATTTTGAGGCCGAGGTTATCTCTGGCGATATCAAAAAGTCAAAACGCTAAAAACAATAACGCAGAATCGAAAAATTCTGTGTTTGCTGCACAGTATGAGCACCTCCACGTTGGTGTGCGGCGGATAACGGGAAATCTCGTTAACAGAGCTCATAAAACCACCTCATTTTGACGTCGACTGAAGACATTTTTAAATCAGCTTAGTCTACGTCGAAATCCGAACAGATTTATGCGTTAATACGCGCATAAAATACAACATTTCTATTTTTGACGCAGACTGAAAAAGAACGTTCACTCAAAAATAGAAAATCACTCAAAAACAAGAATTTGGAGGTTTTTATCATGGCTGCTGCTCATAACACTGTAATTAAGAAATTGCTTCATGATTTCGGGGCTCTTCCGGCTGAACTGGTGGCAAAATATCTCACTATTATGTTTGGTGAGTCCATGACTTTGCCGCTGGCGAATCAGACAATTTATGCGGCTGTACGTGAATTTGTGTGTTATCAGAAGGACGGATACCTGCTTGCCAACAGCTTCGTCAAAATCGACAGCAAAATCGAATCCGGCGCACGCGCTTTCTGTGTTTTCCTCGAATTCATGGAACATGTCCCCGGATTCACTTATTGCCGCCCGTCTTCTCCGTGGCAGTTGGCATTCGTTGCTGGCGATATTACTTATTATATCGTTAATATTTCGCGTGGCAGCGAGTATCAGATGGGTACCATCCTGAACAGCTTCGGCGCTGATGAAGATTTGCTCAAAAATTCACGTAGAATCGGCATTCTTGAAAACGGAGCCGATATGTCTCTTGTTCCTTACTGCGGTATTATGCAGTTCTGCACAGTTGACGATAACTATGACATTAAGGTGTACGCACCCGAAGACCGCAACACCATCGAAAAGGCATGGGCAGATGTCCAGCGGAACTAATAAATTCCTGTCGAACCCAGGCGATTCTGGCATCCTGTTTAATGGAGCGGAATCGCCTTCTTTTTGTATGCAGGATAAATTCTACAGTGCAGCAAAGCATATCAATGAAGCACAAAAATATATCGAAGAACCGCAGAAAAGCACGATAAAGGCGCAAAAAGCAATCCATGAGCTTCTTTTGGCGCAATATGCACTTCGAGATATCATCAATTCAAGTGATATGCAACGCACAGAAAGAATGCGGTTGGAATCCCAAAGCGTACCTGATTCTTTATGTTCCGTAGCGCAAATAAATAACGGTATATTGCAAATTTCATATTCGTTTCTGCTTGGAACATACAGTAATTCAGACTCGAATGATTCATCAGCCACATTTATTGAGAAAAGTATTGGCGTAATGACACGCAATAAGCTCGATTTATTTCTCTATGAACATCCGAATTTGGCCTTTCCGGATGGTTTCCTGTACCTGATTTTTAAGAGATTTATCCCTCAAAACGGAAACAAATTGCTTGTCTGTGATAGCAATAATATGGAAACAGGGGCTATCACAAACGCAGTTTCACAGGCTATCGGCAGGTCAGATAATGCCTATTCTATGGGGTTCGTTTATACAGCATCTGTTGACGAATATCCGCACACAGAAGTGACGCTTATACAGGCGTCTGACCTTCCTGAATGGCACAGATATATGGGTACCTGAACCCAAGGAAAATCAACACTAAAAATGTAGATTTTTATGGATATGTATTCGGGTACCCAAGAATATCAACATTTCACACACCAAAATAATGCGGTGTTATTGCACTTAACGCATTTTCTTTGCGTTGAGGTATGGAAAGGAGGGAACGCCTGAAATATGCCAAAGCCGACCAAGGTAAGAATCCTCGAATATCTATACACAGTGAGTAGTATTCCGAGAAAGCAATTAAAGCTGGCATTTCAAGATGTGGCTTATAACACAGTATTCAGAGCAACGAAAGAACTTCTGGATTCTGGTTATATCGAATTGCTCTCGGTATCAAAAGGACCAACCAGAATCAAGATTACAAAAGCTGGCATGGATTATCTTTCAAAACAAAAAGATGCAGTTATGCAAGCGAATATCCGAAGCACAGTAACATCTTCAAGCAAGAAAGAGCGTATCGAACGAGTTCAAAAAACGATTGATATGTGTGTGGCTTCTGGAATCAAAACGTCACAGACATCTAATATCAGTTTTTCTATTTTCTCACAAAAGGAACAAGACGAAGATACTGTTATTGAGTTCTCCAACTTGTTTGTTGATGAGGCTGTATTCTTTAGAGCTGACGAAATCACGAAAACAATCAAGGCAGAGAATACTTTCGGTGAAGAAATTACACAAACGCAAAGCAGAGTTACAGGGTTGATAATCAATAAAAATGGCTTATGGTTTGTTTATCATTCTCTCGATAAGTTGATGAAGTTCACAAAACAAATTGAACTCACATTCACAGAGGCTGTTATCCGGTTTATGGAATCAAGTTGGTTGGTTCAGCAATATCCAAACTTCTTTGGATTCTTATCCGCAAAGCCAAAAGCCATCATCATTGGAAATACACCGTCCATGCTTCCAAAAATCTTTACCGGTAGAAAATGGGGCGAAACGGAATCCGATAACAAACAAAAGCAAAAAATAGCTGCTCAAATGGGTTCCTATGAAAACTTGAAATTCATTTACTCGTCCATCGAATTCGTGCCGAATAACGATTGCGGGCGAAACTATCTGCACAGAACTGTTTACATGACACAAGCTGAAATGCTTGATATGTGTAAGACATGGGCAACCAAATTTGATTATGATTGCGTAGCCGCCAACGGCATGTTCCAACTTATCCATACGGGTACCTCTACACGCGTAGCCATTTTGCTGACACTCAATTTCGATATGCTAATCCATATCAGAAATTTACCGGAGGGTACCTCAATTATCATCGATAAGGTCATGGCCGAAGCAGTAAGCCGTGTGCTTGGCGCATCTCTTGTCTCTGCATACGACTTTAATCTCAACAAGCTCACTCCTCATAAATACAACAATAATGGCATTCGTTGTGATGGTATCAACCCTCTCACCAAAAAAGGACATCTGGAATAGATAGAATACGGGTACCTGAATGCCGGGTACCCTTTTGTTATCGCGTAGCCCAATACACAGAGAGAAAACAGAGATAAAAGAAAATACTCTGTTTAATTCTGTGTCGTAAAGAGAGAAAGGAGAAAATCCCATGAATAATAACCTCGAAGCAGGCGAGTTCAATATTGAGCTCAAAGAAGAAGAGCCCGTCTGGATGGATAAAAAGCGGTATACAATTTTTGCATTGCCGATTTCCTTCACCACCTATTATTTGACTCCAACAAAGATTCTCATCGAATCCGGATTATTTACTACAAGAGAAGATGAAATCATGCTTTACAGAATCAGAGACATTTCTGCGACGCAAAACATCTTTGAGAAGTTAAATAAAACGGGCACGATTCGAATCTGTTCTTCTGATGTAGGGACACCGGAACTTTTGATTCAGCATGTCAAGAACCATCGAAAAGTCAAAGAGGCAATTTCGCAGGCAGTGGAGAAAAGCCGGAAGGAAAATGGAATCAAAACGACAGAGATGCTGAGTCCACATCATAACCATGACGAGATGCCTCCGATGATGGAACGCCCGTTTTGAATTTTCAAATTGAAAAAAATGGAGAGAAGCCATGAGTATGATGGAAGCAGTGTTTAAAAAGCAAAGAGAAGCCTTTGAGAAGCAAGTGGAAGAACAGAACAGAGGATACAGAAAGCCTCAGAAAATCAATATTGAAAGAAATATTCAGTATGGCGAAGATAAACTTCAAACCTTCGACATGATATATCCAACAGATACAAAACCGGATATTCCCGTCATCATCAATATTCATGGCGGAGGTCTTGTAATGGGTGATAAAGACTTCAATACAAGATTCAATATCAGGATGGCGCAGAACGGGTACCTTGTAATCAGCGTAAATTATAGACTGGTTCCGGAGGTGACTGTATTTGAGCAGATGCAGGATGTAATTGACGGAATTGAGGCAGCAAGAAAACACCAAGAAGAAGAAAGAGAAGTTCTGCGAGCTATATGGGGCGTAACGGAAGATGAAGTAAACCAAAGCGACAAAAGAAAATCAAAGAGAGATTATGATTGGGGCGTTCCCGTATACCTGACGGCAGATAGTGCAGGCGCGTACCTTGCGTTGTATATTCTCGCTGTTCAAGGCAGTCCTGAGGTGGCGAGAGAATTCAAGGTAAGACCAATGACGACAAGAATCACAGCTGCCGCATTTATCAGTGGAATGTTCTACACAACCAGAAAAGATAAGATTGGCTTGTTTATGCCGAAGTACCTGTATGGGCGCGGATATAAAAAAGCCGGATTCTATCCGTATATCAACCCCACCAATCCAGAAATCATCAAGTCACTTCCGGCTACGCTGTTTGTTACCAGTAAAAGCGATATGCTGCACTCGTATACGGTTGATGTTTATGAAGCTGGCGAAAAGTACGGAAGATATTGTACATTGATTGATTATCCAAAGAATAAGCAGTTGACGCACGCATTCAGTGTGTTCTATCCAAGTCTAAGCGAAAGCGTTCATTTAATGGACGAGATATGTGAGTTTTTTAACAGCAATAAGATAGCTTATCGGTAAAATGCATTCATCCTTTATCAAGCAGTCATTCAAAAACAAGAGCGATGAACGGGTACCTCATAAAACGGGTACCTTATCCCATAGAAACAGGGTAGGGGAGACAGGGATAAAATGGGACGTGTAACTATCAAAACAAAAGTCATTGCGCTGGCTGTGCTGGTTGTCGGAGTTATCGGCAGCTATAATGTCAGCGTAAAAGGGCTATTACAGAAAGATACGCAGACGCAAACGGTAGATACAGTTCTTGAATTCCAAAGGGAGATTCTGAGAAGAGACATTGCAAGGTATCCCGTTGAGGTAATGCTCGAAAACGCCAAGTATCAGATTGTTCAAAAAGAAGAAGCTGCAAAACTGGCAGTTCAACAGGAAGAAGAAAGACAGAGAATCCTGAATTCAACAACATATGTGTGGAGTGAGGTATCTACACCAACCTATGGGCAAAGCTACGCATCTATAACTTGTGACGAAATTGGACTCAGTAGCAGGTTATATTGGGGAGACGACCAGTCCATGATAAACACCGCGCAAGGTGTTTATGAGTATACGGGTACCTCGCAAATCGGGTACCCCGGATGTCATCTTCTTGCAGCACACAATAGCAGCGTGTTTTCACTGTTACAATACGCAAGTGTCGGGGATATTTTTACCGTAACGACAGAATATGGCCGATACGCCTATGAGGTCGATTCCTGCCGAAGCGGGAATGTAACGGCAGATGCGGGAACGATTGTAGCGAGTGACGGCACGGTGCTTGTGAATCTCGGAGACTCAGATGACAGGCTGTACATGTATACCTGTTATCCGTTCGGATATTATGGAGCAACGAATCAGAGATATGTTGTAAGGGCAACCTTGATTCCGGAAAGCGAGACGATAAATCTGAGCGCATTGCCCACAGATGATGATGACTACATGAGTATAAATGGAGAATAAAGAAAAGAGGGCAGCTTTGTGAACCACGAAAACATAAATGCGCGGAACGAACAGATACTTAACGATTATATTGCAGGAATGTCTGTAGAGGCGATTTCTGAAAAGTATCAGCTGAGCAGTTATCATTGTTACAGTATTCTACGGCAACTGGATTACAGAAAATATGAGCGCACTGCTGTAAAGTCCAGAAGCTCGTTTCCAGATAGGAACCGGCAAATCATTGATGAATATCGCAACGGCGTTTCGGCTACCGAGTTGACAAAGAAGTATAATCTGACCCGTGCGAGAGTTTATAAGATTCTGAGTAATTCTGATGAGTATGTAAGTCATCGCGTATCTGGCGTGTTAACTTTGCGCCGTGCGGAGATAATTGAACGCAACAAGAAAATCATAGCAGATGTGAAGACACATCCGGATATTCCAATTACAGAGATTGCTTCCAAGTACAATATTTCTCCAAGCATTGTTTACACAGTTCTGCGCACTCAATAAAAAAGCAAAAAAACATCTCGCCAATGATTAAGTATGGATAATTATCTCAAGAAAAAAGTAAAATCCCGGAATTTCGAAGAAAACACATAGATTATTGTTTTATTACATAGTAAAGGAGGTGTAGATGCAATGTTTGAATTTGCAGCAAGCTCTATTCTTGGCGCGAAACGCTTCGTTGGCGTCAATGAAAATCAAGAAACCGAAACTTTGCTCAGGCAGAACTACACCATCGAGGAGCTGGAATCAATGCAGTTCGTTGGTGAAGAACAACCACTTATCAAAAGAAACGGTATCATCTTTATTCGTGACGGCACAGTTGTGCGAAGATATAACGCGAAAAGCGGAAATTGGGAGTTTATATTTATCCCGCGTTACACTTGAATCAAGTAAACACAAAAAAAGGAGAAACGCTGAGTAACGCGTTTTGTAAAACGATGGCAAAAGAAATTGTTCGCAAAGAACCAGATAAGAAGTATCGCGGACAGCCATGTTCTGTCACATGTGTGGGTACAGCGTATGACCATATACATACATGGCCTTTTACGATTATCAAACCGGAAGGAATGAGATATGACGGGTACTTAAGACTAAGGGATATGAACCAATTTGCTCGCGAGTATCTTCCTATTGCAAAAAGAATAGATTTCAAAAAGAACGAACGCCCACGGCTAAAAGATTTTTTGCAGACAAACGAGACACGCTGCTGTATATGTGTTCTCGGCCATTATCTATATGCAGATGCGCAAACATACTGGTCGTTCTTTGATAATAACGATGATAAAGTAATTGCTGTGTGGTATTTGAGAGTACCATCTGCTGGAAATATGAAAAATGGAAGCGGTACGCAATAAAAAAGCATCTCAGAAATGTTTGGATAGTGGCCGAAAGATTGATGGCACGCTGCCGATACTGGACAAGAACCTTGCAGAGTATATTGCTGCGGCAGGTGCAGGAGCTTGGGTACCTCGGCATTTCACGATTAAAAGGAGGAGGAAATCATGGCAGCCAAAAAGGATAAGATGATTCCGTCTGAGAAAGAACGGAAAAGAGCACTGAAATATGCGACCCCGGCAGGTACGGGCCGGATGTGGGTAATGATGGGAATCGCCTTTATAATTTTCGGCATTATCTTGCCGCTGATTCCGATTGGCCTTGTCATCTCGGAGGCATCAGCGCAGAGATACGACCCCAAAAGCATCCATACGGCAACACTTGTATTTTATCTGCTTGGCGCATTTTTTGGTTTCTGCGGATGTTTCTGCATCATCTTTGGCAAGCTTGCCGTCAAAGCGTTTACTAAGATGCTAAGTAAGGGTGAAATTAACTATCCTGTAGCAGAATACAAGACACCTAAGAAACTGCTGCTTCAAGAAGCGGCAGCCATCAATCAGAGTCCTAATGCTCCATTGACAGCTTCCACATTCGGGAACTGGATTGATTTTGAAGCCGATTGGCAAAACTGTCTTTCCATTCATAATGGCATCTTGCAGAGTCATCAGATTTTCAAAAAACTGATTCTCGTACAAGACAATTTTACTTACAAAGAGCTGGACTACGAGAATAACTCGGAACTCGGCATCGGAGTCAAAACATTCGCCGCAGGAAGCACAACGACCATCGGCAGAATGAAAGGCCATAAGCTCATTTATAATATCAGTATGAATCTTTCCAATGGAAAACTAGGAGTTAACGGCTATTCCATTGATACTGTTGACATTACAAACGAAGTACATAAGTGGTTAGCTGACCACGGATATACCCGCGTAGACTAAGAAGTAAGAAAGCCCCATCCATAAAGGACAGGGCTTTCTGTTTACTGTAACGCAGTTTATCAAAATTGTATAAACTGCAATGCGGAGTTGTGCTCCTAGACGTAACTTTCTCCGTTCTTATTTCAATCATATTTATTTTAGCACGAATCAGCACGGAAATCAATATTAGCAATCCACTTAATGATGATGATTGGACAAAGAGCCTTTCTTTGAACGGAGCACCTAACTTCAACGGTGTAAATGTATCGCTGGAAGAGTTGAAAGCTCTTCCCATCAGCGGGTACATGGCTCTTAATCGAGAAGATGAAGGGTACAGCATCAAAGGGACCAGCAATGAGTACGACGCGGCCGAGGAGATAGACCGCAATATTCAAGACTATTGTGTTACGGGAGAAGAAGGTAACTACTACCAAATCGGTTCATACGCTACGGATGGCTCGTATGCAATGATGCTGAACGAGGATATTGCCAAAGAAGAGAACATGACATTTGGCGATGCGTTCGATAAGGGTTTGTACTACAGCCGTATCAACATCTACGATTTCGACTGGTTTCCGGCATACGATAGCACCGCGCAGGAAAAGTTCGAGGCTCTCTATAAACATTTCGGCAACCCGTCAGGCTTGTACTGGAAGACGACCTCCTTTGGGGGTATGGCATTCAATTCTTTTGACGAACTGAAGGCTGCCACTTATGAGGATGTAGGAGAAGCTAAGAGTTATTGGCTGGTCTGGGATTGTGATGGCTATACGCTCGCAGCAGAATGCTATGACCAATTCGATGGTAAAGAAACACCGCAGGAAACTTCTGTAACTTCTATCTATGTTTTCCCGGATGCTGACGAATCGTACATCTCTTATATCGATGCAAGCAGCATCGTTGACGGCTATGTCGGTTCCGGTTCGGCACCGCTGTGTTTGAGCGGTATCAAAAGCGGTCAATAACCCACGACTAAAGTCGCGGGTCTCCTTGCCCTAATTTATGAATAAAAAAAGTCAACAAAGAAGTAATGCATCAATTCGATACACTGAACGGAGGTAAATAACAATGGCAAAGAAAGGTGTATTTCCGGTAATTGCCACCATCGCTATCGTTGGCGTCGTGGTTGGCGTTTTTTCGCAGACGGTACTGCGTGATGCAAGCGTCAGTACAAATACAATGACTTCGGAGCAGGCATATGCGGATTTGAGCAGCAAGACAAAACGCATTGGCGTGCAGGAAGTATCCGTGAATCCGCAGCAGCTCGATGTATCTGAGTTTCTGGATGCAAAAGACGAACTCCCTGATATTGAATCCTCCTACCCGTTCGTAATTGCAGGAAACGGTGATGTGAATATTGAGATTTTCTCTTCCGGCGAGAAAGCGGCAGAAACAGGTTCTGATTCGTTCCTGACCAGCATGGCAAAAAAATTCAATGCACAGCACAATACGACATCGGACGGTAAGACTATGAGTGTTTCACTGCGTTCTGTTCCTTCCGGTACAGCCGCTGAGTATATTTCAACAGGAAAATATCAGCCTGAATGCTATACGCCTTCTAATACGCTTTTCGGGGAACTCGTAAAGAACGAAGGGGTAGAACTTACCGTAGAAACAGACCGTTTGGTTGGTAATGTGGCAGGCATTCTCGTATCCAAGAAAACAGGGGATATGCTGCGAGCAGACTATGGCGAAGCGTCTGTGAACACTGTTCTGAATGCAACCATCGACGGAAAAATGATGATGGGATATTCAAATCCCTATACCAGTGCCACCGGTCTTAATTTCCTGCTTTCCGCATTGGCAAGCGGCGGAAACGATAATATCGTCGATGCGGCAGCAGTGGAGAATTTCCAGAAATTCCAAGCAAATGTTCCGCTTGTATCCTTTACTACACAGCAGATGGTCCAGTCTGCTGACAAGGGCGTTGTAGATGGTCTTGTAATGGAATATCAGTCTTATCAGAATGACCCGACCTTACAGCGCAATTATGAATTTATCCCATTCGGTGTACGACATGATAACCCACTGTATTCCATTGGGAATATCTCGGCCGAAAAGAAGGAAGTTATTGCTGCGTTCGTTTCCCTCTGTGCCCAGAATCAGGCAGAAGCGACGAAGGACGGGTTCAATGGTCTTGACGACTATGCTTATACAGGCAAGGCATACGACGGTAACACCATCGCACAGGCTCAGAGTGTCTGGAAAGAAGAGAAGGACTCCGGCATTCCTATTGTGGCAGAGTTCGTTGTCGATACTTCCGGCTCGATGCGCGGCGAACCCCTGAATGCCCTGAAAACCGCGATGATAAACACCATCCAGTATATCAATGACGACAACTATATCGGCATCATTGGCTTTGATTCAGATGTCAGAGAATACCTGCCCATTAACCAGTTCTCTCTGACCCAGAAAACTCTGTATAAGGGTGCCGTGAACTCCCTCGATGCGAACGGCAGCACCGCAATGTACAACGGTCTTTGCGTTGCTATGGACCGTATCTACAAAAAGTCTCAGGAACTCGGCGGTAACTGCACGCCCATCATCTTTGTGCTCACGGACGGTGACAACAATACCGGATATGACTTCTCCGATACGAAGAATATCATTGCCGGTATGGATATCCCTATCTATACCATCAGCTACAACTACGCGGCAGACAGCCTCTCGGAACTCGCGTCAATCAACGAGGCGGCTGCTATCGTTGGTAACAGCGAGGATATCACCTACAAGCTCCGCAACTTGTTCAACGCGGAGATGTAATCCAAAAGCGCGGTTTTGTCCGCGCAGCTGCTCCAAAAGACAGCCTCCACACGGCGAGCAGCGGGCAACGGGAAACACTCCCGGCAAATCGTCTTTCAGAACGGAAGGTAGGATATCGCTATGCGAGTACAACAGGTTCCGAACTCTCCCTATTTCATCCATTACGACGATAACGGTTATTGCTGTATATCCAAAAGCAAAGAAAGCCAAGAATTCATCCCGGAATCCGAGATGCAGGAGTTTCTTGACGCAGTAGCCAATGGCTTGCTCTACATTGAAAAGGAACGGAAGAGCAGATACCAGCGTATTGGCGAAGCTGAAAAAACAGCTTTTGCCAGAGGCGAAGCGGAAGGCAAAGAAGACAAGCTCATCGCCACAGTCAGGGAACTGGAGGAAAAGCAAGCATTAAGGGAAGAGCAGGAGAGCAAACTATACTACGAAGCGCTTAGTCATACTGTGTCTTTCAAAAGCACAAGAACAGAGTGGGTTCGCCTTGACCGTGGAGGATGGTGATTGACATGATAGGAAGCATTCCAATTCCAAATACCAGATTTTATCTGACCAGCATCGACGGTAAGAAGTGGTTCATAACAGAATATTACAGAACCGCACCGTTCAATCTTGTAAAAGAAACCTACGACCTATATAAAGCGTTTGCGGAAGCCTTCCGAGAAAACGAGAGGGAAAAGCAGGAATTTCCTGAGAAGCTCGAAGAAGCTGCGAAAAAAGCCTACGGCAATGGCTTATACGCCGGACGACATAGCAAATTATGAAAACGAATCAAGAAAATCAACAGCTTTGCGAAATATTTTTTACATAGAGACCGCTTTTATTGTAGACATTTGCTGCAATGTAGATAAAATAAAAGCAAAAAAAAGATAATGATTTCGAAAATCAACAGCGAGGCATAAAAAATATGAGCATAACAAAAATCGAAACAGCCTCCGGCGTAACGCTGGTTCTTAATGGCAACACGATATTTGCTTCCGATGATACCTCGTACTGGCTGCAAGAGTCCAAAATTATCGGCGGAAATGGACATGTATACGGGTATGCGCAGACTATCCGAGATGCTCTGTGTCTGGTCTTGGCAAAGTACGGCGGACTCAAGGGTAACAGTACAAAGCAAGTAAAGCAGGCAAAGAAGGTAAATCAATGGTAATTTGTACAAATTCCGGCGTGACGATAACCAACTGCAGCAATATACTGATTGCGTCTGACGGCAAAACATATACCATCAGCGGACAAATGCTTCTATGTGGCAGCAAAATCATCAGCTACAACTGTCGGTCAAAAGAAGAGGCACTTGGAACAGTCGTAGGACTGTACGGTGGACGAAGGTTCTGAGGAAAGCAGACGAAGTAGCTCAAGAAGCCGAAGAAATCAAAAACATCAACACGCTTCCATCAGACACAAAGTAGACTCTCTTGATGCGAGAGTTACAGGGTATTTACGAAATTTGGTGGTACGAACAAAATCACATAAATTAGTAGACCACCAAGCAGCACCGCCTACAGAGAAAGGAAAAAACCATGAAAAAGATTGTAGTATTTACACTGACTGCAGGCATTGCACTGGCATTGTTTGCAGGCTGCGCAGCGAAAGATACACAGACGAGCAGTGCAAGCACTTCCAATATTGCGAGTTCAACGGCCAACACAAACGACAAGAACAGCGACTCTGATACGGAAGAGGATAATCGGAACGACGATTCTCAGTATCAGGACCCGGAGAATATTGTTTTCGAGAATAACATGAGTGCAATCATTGACCTGCCGGTCGATGACATCAAGGTGACATTTGATGGAAAAGAACTTATGCCGGGAAGGGATACGGCAGAAGAAATCAAAGCCTCGTTCCCGGACACCTTTACGGATAATTCTCGTTTTAATATAAATCGTTGGAATCCGGAATACATTGTAGGCTCTAACGCAGAACTTACGGTCAGCGATTCTTCCGATGATTACAAGACGGAAGACGAACCGAATTTACAGGATGTCGTTCCATCTTTGTACATCTTCAATAAGCTTGGAACTCTTGTACCGATAGCCGACACGCAATTTGATTTTCTCGGTATTACTGAAGACGCTTCTTTTGATGATGTACTGAAAGTCATGGATAACTACGGAAAACCATATTACGGACATAACTATACAAAAGAAAGAGAAGACCAAGCTGGCAGCGGTTCCGGTATCTTGTCTTATCTGACAACGGATGGTTACAAAATCGAATTCTATTTTGATGGATACGGGAAATACATGAATTCTGTTCATATCGCATACGTACCCGGCGAGCTGTCTCGTCGAGAAGGGCTGGCGAGCCTGCAAGATAATCAATAGGGTATGCTCAACATGGAAAAAGAGCCCCTACCGTAATCGGGAATGTTATGAGGATTTATTTTTACGAAAGGAAAAATAGTATGAATAGAAAAATGATAAAAGCATTAAAAAACAAATATATTTATGTAGATATAGATGGTACTATAGCTGAATACCGATTTAATAACCACGTAAATGCAAAAGATGGAACTACTAACGGGCAAACTATGAAAGAGATAGAAAATCATATTTTCCTGTATAGTAGACCATTAAAAACAGTCATTCAAACGCTTAAAAGAGCAAAGAAAGAAGGCATTTGGATATGTGGTGCTATTATATCACCTGTGGAGTTACTTGATAAGATTGTATGGCTTGAGGAAAACTGTAAAGGTATTGAGTTCAATGGAAATTTTTGGTTTGTGCCAGAAGAATATTGGGATAATTTTCTTGAATATTTTGACCATAATAACAGCTTAGGGTACAAACTTGCTTCGAATGATACCTGTATTGAAACTAAATATGGAACAATTATGAAAGGCTCTAAAACTCGCATATGGGATTGGATTATAAGTCACAATTTTCACAAATTAGAAGAAACCGTATTTATTGATGATGTATTATCATATTTAAAACAGGCAGAAGAAAAAGGTGTTACAGCTTATCATATAAGTAGTTTTATTGAATAATTACATAAAAATAGAAGAACCGTGATTCTCTCCTTTAGCCGATAGCTGAGACCTTACCATCACTGGCAAGGGTTTTAGCAACTCTCTGACAAAGTAGCGAGCGCCAATGTTGTAGCTCGCACTAAGGTCACAGTTGTATTGTTTGCCACTTGCAAAGGTTGCAAGGGCATGGTTGGCTTCATCACGCTTGAGAGCACCGCTGCCATCAAAGGCAAGTTTGCTTGTCCCCCAAGCACAGATATGCGAAATACGGATGCCACAGCGGTGTGCCTTGTGTTCCACATAATCCTGTATAGAATTACGCTTCCACATCGACAACTTTTGTGCCTTGTTGCCGCCGTGCTTTTTACCTGTAAATGATAAATGCTCAAAGACAATTACATCAGCAGAATAAAGCACTGCGAATTCAGTAATGGCGGCGGCAACTTTTTTCGCTATATCATCATTCAAGGCTTTGGCGTAACGCCACATAGCAGTAGCGCTCTTAGGACCATGTTCTCTTTGCTTACGCTTAATACGGTTGAGCACATGATACAGATGGTCTTTTTCACTTGCAAAATTGATAAATTTTCTTGCAATGACAGTTCCATCAGCAGTCATGATGCTACACACAGCGTCAGTATTGAGACCAAGGTCTATAGCGCAGATACGCCTATCCTGAATTTCAGTATCGGAGAGTTTTACCTCTTCCTCGAAGGCGAAGCGTAGGAAATACTTTCCGTACTTCTTTTCGAGTGTAGGAGCACTCTTCTGGCAATGTGACCAGTATTTCGTGATGTACTTCACATCGGTGGCACGCATTGCGATAGGAACCCAAACCCAATCGTTTTTACTGTACAGCTTTAAGTAGCACTGGTTTGGTTCGTTGCTTTCAGAAAACATAATGGTTTTATAGAAAGTTGGGAAACAGAATCTATCGCATTGGAGCTTTGGCTCATTGCCAACTTTGCCGTTAGCTTCCCAGTTCTTGTAGTTGCTGCGGTAACTGCTTACAGCACCAAACGCCGCTTGAATAGCAGCTCTACGCAAATAACTTGGAAACTTATAAAACTTGGCATCAAAATCATACTTTGCTGTATTGTATTTGGTTGTATGTACCAGCTTTTCAGCAAAGTTGAATTTAGCTTTTGCCTTATCAACGGATTGAATTGTCAACCATTCTTTGTTAAAGCAATCAATTAAGAAAGACACGGCTTCACGATACAATTTTATCGTATCATCGAACATCCTCTGCTTCTTGATTTCTACTGCATAGCTTGAGGTTACTCTCATCGTGAAGCCTCCTTTCCATTAAATTTGGTTCACTCTATATTTCCGAGCCGCCTAACTCACGACTAAAGTCACAAGAATGCGGCGGCTCATTATTCAAAAAAATATTATCGTTGACTCGATTTATTTCTCAATCCCTATGTTTATATTATACCACAAAAATTCGCTTTTTGCAATCATTATCAACAGAATGGTGCTATCTACCACGGGTTTTCAGCAAAGAAAAAAGCCGCCCACCCGTAGGTGAACGGCAAAAGAATATGCCTTAGTCTTCGATGTCGAAAGTGTAGCTTTCAGGTTTCATGGCGATAATACCGCCGCGAGACTGGCACTTTGCACCGCCAAGATAAATATCAAGGGTCATGCTGATGTCCTCGTCATCGAGCCACTCAGGACGCATATATGTTGCAAGGTCATGCAGTGCGCCGACAGCATGCACAATCAGGTCCTCGTTGTTAATCGTGTTACCGATGACCTCATCGTCTTCCTCAACGGGAATGCTGATGGAAGCTGCCAGACAATCGGGTGCGTCATCGTCCTGAGGGCGGAATGCGGTGGCTTCGAATTTAAGAATAGTGGTACTCATGGGTGCGCTCCTTTATGTATTGCTATTTCGTTTCTTGCGGTACAGAACAGTTTCGTTCCGATATTTATATTATGCCACAATTATCGTTTATAATCAACGCATAAAAGGAATGTTTTTACTATGCTTTCGATTCTGCGTACTTTTTTGTTTTGAGGAGTAGACTTACTCTCTCTCCTGTTTCGATTTCGTTGAGCTGTTTCAGTTAAGCTTTCTGTCTGACTCTTGTTTCTAAGCCTTCCATGTCGAGCCATTTATACCCGACAATATAATAGTTCCCGTCGTCATCGCTCTCAATACGGGAGTGTACCCAGCATGGTGTACTGCAATTATCTGTCAACAAAAACTCAATGCCAGAGCCAGAGGTATATTCGTTGAAATCATCCTCGTATCTGCCGTTTGTGTTCAGGTGTAGCCGACTTGTACCGGCAATCGGGCGGTGGAGGTAGCTCAGGTCGTCAACTGCCTTTAAGAGCAGTTTCGATGCGTTCGTGAACTCATTCCAGCGCTGCACATCGTCCGGGTCATCCCTGTCGCAGTCTATGTTTTCAAGAGTCTGGTTATCATAGTAGCCGGATTGTACCAGCAGGCGTTTGACCTCGCCAAGAGCATCATCCATCCGTTCCTGATATTCCCTGATATTCATAGAAAGTCCTCCTGTATTTGGGCTAACGCAATGTATTTCCCTGTTTGCTTTGCCCTTCGTTTCTAAAACAGTCATTTTCCGCTGTCCGCCACTACTACCTGTTCCGCACCTTTTGCTGCCGAGGCACTGGTGAAATATCGGAGCGGGATATTCTTACTGCGGACAATATCAATGATTTTATAGAATGCCTTGTGCGACATATAGTTCGTCTGCAGCCATACCATCTCAGCACCTTTGATTTGTTCACTACTCGGAACGCCTTCGATGAACTTGACATCCGGCAACATCGGCTTGATAGCTTTCAGCCATGTCGGATGCCCGCCGAATACGATATGCTTCTTCTGGGTATGGTACGGGAACACAGTATTCGGCTTCTGGCTGGACTTTTCCTCCCCTGCATCGTTGGTCAGAGCGAAAATCAGTTCGCGCAGGTCGTTGAGCTCCTGCTTTTCTACGCTTCTCTTATTTGCCTGTTTCTCTAAGAGGGTATTTTTATCTGCCAAAGCCTTCTCTGTCTTGTACAGTTCCTCTTTTTGCTGCTCGTTCTCCTTCCGGAGCCTTTCGAGTTCCTTCTCATACTTCTTGCATTGTGCTGCGAGAGACTCGGAATCATCCTTGAAATCCACCCGTGCTTCGAGGTTAGAGAGCACAGAAATATACGCTCCATAGATAGCTTTGTCCTCATCTGTCGTTACGCCGCAGTCATAGAGGGATTCCGCGAACGCATCAATATTTCTCGTATTGCGGGGCACTATCGCGCCGTTTGTAAAGGTGTAGATAGCTTTCGATGGGGTGTATCTGAGGTTATCTTCTCGCTTCGTATCGGGAGGCAGACGCAGGGTCATATCGTTCCATGCAATCGGCACCATCTGGCTATCCTTCGTATGAAGCTCGTTATAGATATCAATGCGCGGGAGAATGTCAATGATATCCGCTGTGATGGCTCCGTTCTTGTCGCTCAACGCCTTCACGCTCCCACCACTCCACGGCAGCTGGGCGGCAGAGAAGGACAGAATGACGCTGGTCGGATAATACAGCCATGCGAGGTCGTCACTTTGGTCGAGAAGATAGTAGAAGGCAAAGCACATCTCATATGGGTCCGGCACTGAATACCGCGCTGCATACCTTGCTATGAGTTTCGGATACCGTTTCGCCCAGCTTTCTTCCGTCCAGTAGGCTTTGATGATGCTGTCATTCTGGAAATCGGAAATTTCATCAAAGAGCGCATCGCGTTCATCCTGAATCGCTTCCATCTCATCGATAATATCGTTGCAGCGCTTTTTGATGTCAAATACCTGCGCACCGACTTGCAGGCTTTCACTGATGAGCGGAACGCCTTCGATTCTCTTTGGCACGCTTGTGCCGTTCACGACTGCTTTCGCTTTCTCTACAAGCTTGACGCTTTCCTCTGAAATAGCCTCGAGTTCTTTCGTCCTCTTTCTGAGTTCTTGTGTATACTTGACTTCCTTCTTTATCCACTTGTTGCGGCAGGTGAAATACCGGCTAACTGCAGCTTTTGACATGAATGCGAATGTGTTTACGGCATTATCGACCATGTCTTCCGGCAGCAAAGCCAGAATTCCTTCAAACACCCTTCTGGATGGCACATCCTGATGCTGTTTACCAGCAATCGTATATCCGTCCGTGACAAATACCCTTGCCGGGTCTTTCGGGGATTTCACGAGTCCCGTGCAGTCCTCGTTCCGGTGCAGGATGGTGTATACCATGCTCCGCAGCACTGCTTCGCTGTAGCACGGCGAAACGCATTTCGGCAGGCGTACTGAATTCAGCTTGTTCTTATCTTTCGGAAGGAGTGTCAGCGCCTCATCCATCTTCTGATTTGCGCGAATCGCGTCGAGAATCCAGATAGCCGCTGCCAAAGAATAGCAGAACATCTCCTCACCGACATTGTACGGTGGGTCCATGAGGATGTTTATCGCAATCCAGTCGTCATCGAAGTTGAAGCTTGGGTTGCTCTTGATGCAGCCATCTGCGATACGCTTCGCCATGGCACGGTTCTTCTCCATGGCATCGATGCGCCGCTCCACGCTGCGTTTATCGAGGTCGAAGGACGCTGCCACATTTTCTTTTTCCGCAGCATTGATATTCGCCAGTCCCTTTAGGGCTCCAGCGAATGCATTCCTGCACTTCTCGCGGAATGACGCCGGGCGATTATTGTTTCTTTTCGCTTTCGATTTCATAGCGGCTCCCTCGTGTTGTTTTCTTCTGTCTCCTATTATACCATATACTACCATGAACGGACAGATTTCGGCAGTAAAAAAGAGGCCACCGTTTTTGGTGACCTCTAAAAACAGTATGATGATTTTGTCAGGCTGAGCCTGTATCGGACTTTTTCTTTACCATGCAGCGCTTTTTAAAAAAACGAAATACCGTACAACATTTTTATAATCCCCGCACTTGGAAGGCGCAGAAGCTGTAAAAGGGTGCCTAAAAAATAAAAACCGCCTCAAATAAACGAAGCGGTTTTTCAGTCAGAATTCCCGATAGCATCTTATACCATACCAAGAACTATTATGGGAACTTTGATTCGTTAAGTGTATGTCCTTAACGCATTTATATTATATATTATGCACTATAAAATGTCAATATGATTACTCCGTAGTCCTTTTGTTTTTTCCATGATACCGCGGATTTCGTATACTGACAAGATGCGCTCTTCTCCTTTACGGTTTGCACCTGCCGCATGGCTTATACCCTTCTGTAATCAACTCATCCCGCGTTCCGGTATACTCCTGCTTGTTCTTGTCCTTCATCTCGTCCACGCTGCTGCAGGACGGATAATGAAAGCGCTTTGTGTTAGTGTTCAGAATATAGGTCGAGGCTTCCGTCGCCGGTTCATTGTCCTGCTCATGGAGGGGTGTTGCCGCCGCCATGTTTTCCAGTTCTGGCTCAGCATTGTCTGCCTGTGCTCATCGTTTATCTCTCCGCATTTTTTCGTATTCTTTCTGGATGTCTGAGAAGAGTATCAGGTTGCTCGGCTGTCCTTTGCTTTCTCTCTCGAAACCTTTAAGCTTGACCTCGCAGTCCAAGGCGGTTTCAAGGTCCGCAATTCTGGCATGGTCGTTGCACAGCGGCAAGGGATTTTCGTCATCCGGGCCGCAGGTGATGTTCAGGATACCGTACAGCCATTTGCCGGGGCTCATGATGAATTCCTTATCGATGTCCGTTTCGAGGAGTTCTATCCCCGGAAAGTAGGGCGTTTCGAGTCTCGGGAACTCCTCCTCATCGAAGTTAAAACTGTAGGTTAGCACGCAGTCGGGTGATGGCGTTTTGATAGTGCAGCGGAACCGCTCATCTGGAAATGCCTGGCACCTCGTCACAGAATACTGATAAGTCCCCGTGCAACTTACAGCAAAGTTGAAGTATTCGACCCACGCATCAAGGTTCGTCAGCTTATACGCATGTACGGTTTGCAGGATACACTCGATTGCTTCGTCCTTGTGTTCCTGCAAAAGCTGCCCTTCCTCTGTATCGGCACCGAAACTGAACTCTAAACCCGTATCCTTGCTGTATCGGCCTTTCGTGTAGTTGCTCAGCCAGCGGATTCCGAGGACCTCAAACGCTCCCTCGTAATGCGAGAAGGCATAGGCATACTCATTGATATGGAGCGTGCCCTTGATGACATACTCGGAATCGTAATACTTTGTTTTCTTGTACCGAAGATTATCGGTGCAAATCATAGCAAACATAGTTTCCTCATTTCACGGGGTTATAGGGTTCCGGCATCGGCTTCCAGGCTATAATCATGCCTTCCGGCCACGCCCATTCGCACAAAGGTCCATCCCACCATTCGCCGTGCTCAAAAAAGGCAGTCGTAGTCATAAGAGGGTCTTTGCGGGTAACGAGGTAGGAATCGGATTCCGGCGGCGGGGACTCGGTCATAGGTGTCCAGTCGATGGCCTTTTCCAAAGCATCCATAAATGTCTCCTTGGCTTTTCCGTTCTGCAAGCAGTACTCAGTCCAGCGGGCGCGTGTACCGGCATTTCGGATAGCTGCTGCATCCCCAGAACGCACCGTTTCTGCCATGGCGCATAACCAGAGGCTGACCGCAGAACGGGCACTTCGTTTTCAGGTCCTCAATATGTTGCTGCTTTTCTTCTTTCGTCACCTCAGTGAGAGGACGGAGCAGTCCGGCTAATCTCTCAATATCCGCATGAGAATATACTACCGGTGCATCCTTTATCCGCTTCCGCATAAGGCACAGCATCTTATGACGGTGGCATACCGTGATATCTCCGTCAAAGTATCGCGGGACTTTCTTTAGCGTGCAGCGTTCCGAGAATACGACATAGGATGAAAAGGCTTCTTCCGGCATAGACAGGTACTCAGCCAATGCCCTGATATGCGTGCGGTTCTGCTTGACGGGATTGTAGAAGTGTTCCTTGCGACCGTTTCTGAAGCACTGCGTCCATTTCAACTGGTCTTCGCTGCCGAATATCCAGCCGCTGTAGTATTTGCTCTCGATGACAAAAATGCCCTTCTCATGCAGCATCAGCAAGTCGATTTCGGTCGTCTTGCCTTTCATGGGCAGATAAAGGTTAGTGAGAACCACACGCTCCCCTTCAATGCCATTGCTTTGTAAGGCATAGTCAATCAGGTATTCACCGAACTGTCCTGCGTTCCGGTAATGCAGGACAGATTTAAGAAGTCCAGGCTGCTCACCTTTCAGGATTTGCCAAAGTCCCATGGATGCCACCTACAATCCTATCTGCTATATTTCCTTTTTCCGCCGCCAAATGTCCATTGGTTTTACTGCCGCCTACATTATTATATATATTATACGACAGGCATTACCAAATAGCAATTAGGAGCATATCGAAAACGGCGAGTTTTGGTTGCCTTGATTCCGATTGTCTCCCGCCGATGCCGAGCAGTGGATGGGGAGGATTTTCCAAAACGAAACTTTTAATTCAGGCACTTCGCTATTGACAAGCTGCTTTCTTTGTGCATACACCCCGGACGGTTCCCTGCCTCGGGAAGCAGCTATCCGCTCTGGATGAATCCTTCTGCCGAGGTTCACCGTGCCTGCCGTCCCGCCGGTCGTGCAGCCGGAGTCAGCCCTGCCTGCATCGTTCAGAACGGAAGAACATACTAACACCTATACCTGCAAAATAGTATACGGAAAGCCACACTCCAACAAGCCAAAGCAAGTCCCTGACAAGTGTTTAGCAAGTCTCTAACAAGTGCATAGCCCATACGCACCAAACAAACCCGCCGACTGTATCATCGATAGCAGCAGAAAAGGGAGTCGTATTCCACGACTCCCCTCTCGGCAGTAAATTATTTCAGTATTTTATTCAGCTGCAGATTGAAGATTTTGCTCAACGCATCCAGCCGGTCCTTCGGCACATCAATGTTCTCAGGTTCCTTGAATCTAAAGCCTGCCATGTTCTTTAGTTCCGCACGCAAATCATCGGTAAGCATCGCCTGTGCCGTCTTGATGAAATCCCCGCCAACCCTCGGCTCGCACTTCGATACGCACCACGCCGGGTTCTTTTCAAGGGCTTCTGTATCGAATTGGAACAGCAGGCTGCGGTTGTTGTCATACACAGGAGCCATTCCGGTAATTTGCATCGTATCGTTATCGAAAAGGAACCCAACATTCCCCAAGTGCCGGTCAATGTTGAGAATAAGCGCGTCCAACACGAACATCCGGCGCATAAGGTCCTCGCTGCCGTATTGTTCAGCGAATTTGAGGAATGCAGCGGGATTCCTGCGATTGGAAACCGGTAATGCCGACAGCTTAACCAAGCCAAACCGTTCACTGGTAAACAGCTTGCACTTCGACGCCAACCGTCCATGATAAAAGGTTAGTTCGTACTTTACATTGTTTCGGCAAAAAATATTGGCTACCTGAGTAGCGAGGTATTCAGACAACGGTTCGATTTCGTAGGTGTCGCTGCCGCTTTTGTACAGATAGGTCGTGCCATTTTCCCGCTGCCAGCACTTTGCATACGCACCGTCTGTTCCAAATTCTGGGGATGTTGAAGAAAGAGTTGTTGAAGAGATGACGCCATCGAAAGCTGCGTTGGAAACCAATTCATCGAACTCGTTGCGATACAGGGAAACATCGTTCCAAGACATGGTGCTTTCTGGTTCCTTAACCCAGAATGTGTCATTGAGAGAAAGTGCGTGAGTTAATTTTAGAAAATTTTCGATGGATTCACAACCATACTTTTTCAGTAGCTCTGCGATGTGTTTCCTATGCTTAGGTGCCTTGCGTGCATCAAGAAAATCGCCAATGTTATCGTATCCGATGGGTCGAGATTCTGTATACCATTCAATTTCTTTGCCTGCCACAAAGCCGAACTCGTCCTCATAGCAATCAAACAAAAGCCACTTTGTATCTTTGTTCATCAGTAAAAACAACACGCGGAACCACACCTCACTTTATACAATATTTTGCTCTATCAAAAGTATATCTCAATTTATCATAATTGTCCACGAATTTCATAGCTTTGTCTTTTGTTGGTCCCGTTTTTGTCATTCGTGTCATTTAGTGATATTTTCAGCGATTTTTATGCGTATATTTACGCGAATATTTCTGGATTTTTCACACTAAACGGAAACGGCGATACACGCCCCACGCATATCGCGTTGATTTGTTATTTGCGCGTAAACGAGCAAACCCGTCATTCCTCGTTCTTTTTCTTGCACCATACTTCCCTTTGGTGCGGCACGCGATAGGTTTTGCCTTCTCCCAACTCAACACCAGCATCCTCAGCATTTTTCTTTGCCCGTTCGCTTGCCTTTTGTCCTTTGGGAAGGTTACAAGGTGTTCCATCACTTGGTAGCTACAGGCTTCCTAAAATATTCTGGAATACACGGAAATTCGAATCATCTCGCGGTGAGCAATATACAGCGAACTCAATGGTTTCAAACTTCATCCGGTATTCCTGCACCACTGCTTTCATTGCCTGTGCTACAGCCAACGGCGGGTTGCTGAACGCACCGCATCCGAATG
>ERZ773188.200-NODE-200-length-73782-cov-6.801525_pt1 | contig 73782 bp, 53 predicted proteins | sample MGYA00581011_ERZ773188 | MGnify/ENA primary metagenome ERZ773188 (study PRJEB29015, sample SAMEA2737798) | human gut metagenome | biome: human gut; feature: human-associated habitat; material: faeces | place: China | collected 2012 ...
AACCACTCCTGTGCAAGCACATCGTGGTTTCAGGCTTTTGACCCTGGCATCATATTTTGTCAAGGGACATTAATTAAGAAAGGATCGTCGATTTCGACAAAAGGTAATGCTATGAAAAAGAAACCTTATGAACAGAAAATGTATAAAGAAAAAAAGAAAAAGAATAAGATCCGGATGCGGTTTGATTTTAACCGGAAAGGTGTTATTTTCTTTGCAGTTGCTGCATTTATCATCTGTGCGGTCAGCATCATCGGTACCGACATGGGCTGGATTGACCAGGGTGGTGTTGTAAGCTCCCTGAAGCGTAACTCTGCAGATGCACCAGTTACTTACGGCAAAGTTTTAAGTCAGGATGAGACAACTGAAAACGGAAAACAGGTGTGCACGCTGAAAGTCAAGATCCAGGCAAAACGTACCAAAGACCAGACCGTAGAGCAGAACTACTACAACATCATCCAGTTTGTGAAAAACAATCCGGACAAGTACGATGTAATCCATTACGAAGGCGTTGCAGAAAACAGCGGCGGTGAAGAAGTAAAAGCCGTTACATTTGATGTATCAAAAGAATTGATCCAGAGTATCCAGGGCGGAACCGTGGAAGCAAAGGACATTCCGGAAAAAGCAGAGAATTTGTATATTCTTTATACCTTAACCGATGAAATGCAAACAATGGCAGGTTCCGAAACAACGGAAACAACTGCGGAAAGTGAAGCAGGCGAATAGATTCTTTTATCAGGCTGTTCAGATATCAAACTGCCGGGGTGCATGAGTACTGTTTAGAAAATGAGAGTGCGTAAGCTGCGAAAATAATATTTCGAGTTTACGCACTTTATTTTTTCCTATCACAGAAACTACTTGTTATACAAGCTCTCCGATCAGATCGTATTCTGCGGAACCTGTGATCTTTACTTTTACAAAATCGCCGGACATCAGCATCTCGCCTGTGTTGACAAAGACATAACCGTCAATATCCGGGGAATCGGCATAGGTTCTTGCGACATAGGCAGGCTCATCCGCTACTTTTCCCTCGATCATGGCATATAAGGTACGTCCGACCATGTCGGCTGCTTTATCAAAAGCGATCTCCTGCTGAAGTTCCAGGATGGCATCTCTTCGCTCTTCTTTTACTTCTTCCGGAATCTGATCCGGCATAGAGGCTGCCGGTGTGTTTTCTTCCGGTGAATAAGCGAAGACGCCAAGGCGTTCGAACTCCATCTCATCGACAAATTCCATCAGTTCTTCATGCTGCTCCTGTGTCTCTCCCGGGAAGCCGGCGATCAGCGTGGTTCGCAGAACAATATCCGGAATCTCTTTTCGAAGAAGGGAAACGGTTTCTTTTAACTGTGCTTTTGTCGTGCGTCTTCCCATGCGTTTGAGAATGGCATCGCTGGCATGCTGGATCGGCATGTCCAGATAGTGACAGACTTTTTTCTCATTCTTGATCGTCTCGATCAGTTCCGGATATATCTCTTCCGGATAGCAGTACAGGATACGGATCCAGCGGATCCCTTTGATCTTTGCAAGTTCCTGGAGAAGGATATGCAGTGACTTTTTACCGTACAGATCCATGCCGTACAGCGTTGTCTCCTGTGCAACCAGTATCAGTTCCTTTACGCCCTGCTCGGCAAGCGAAGCGGCTTCTGCAAGTAACTGCTCCATCGGGACGCTGCGGTAATTGCCGCGAATCTTCGGGATGATACAGTAGGTACAGTGCTTGTCACATCCCTCTGCAATCTTCAGATGTGCATAATGCCCGCCTGTTGTCAGAATACGCTTGCCGGGTACGGACGGAAGCCGGTCAAGATCATCTACATCCAGAAAATGAGAACCTTTTAAAGCCTGATCTACTGCATCAAAAATCTCATCGTACTTGGAAGTACCGATCACCGCATCGACTTCCGGTATTTCATCGACAATCTCCTGTTTATAACGCTGTGCCAGACAGCCCGTTACAATCAGAGCCTTGCACGGACCGGTCTTTTTATATTCTGCCATTTCCAGGATCGTGTTGATGCTTTCTTCTTTAGCATCATTGATAAAACAGCAGGTGTTGATGATGATAATATCCGCATCGACTTCCGTGTCCGTCATCTCAAAGCCGCGGTCAGCGAGGATGCCAAGCATCACTTCCGAATCAACCAGGTTTTTGTCACAGCCAAGAGAGATAAATAAAATTTTCTTATTCTTCATCTTCACCGCTCTCATCTTCAGCCAGGATTTTGATCTTTCCTTTATCTAATTCTTCTACTGCGATGGACAGCGGTTTTTTGCCGTCGCTATATACCAGTGCCGGTGCACCGTCGATCAGTTCTCTGGCACGTTTTGCCGTTGCCATTACGATAGAATAGCGGCTGTTTACGACAGGTGTTTCGCCTTCATTTACCTCACTGTTTGCAACTTTCATTAAGTCTGTGTAAGATGGATGTAACATAAAATCATTCTCCTTTCAAAAAGCAGTTCATATCCTGCTGCAGTTCTTTGATAAATGCTGTATTGTGGGATTTCTTACAGTGTGCACTCTGTATCAATTCGTGCACCTGTTTCACACAGGTATCCAGATCATCATTTACAATAATGTATTCATAAGAGCCCATTTCCTGGGCTTCCTGTGCTGCACGTTCCAGACGGTCATGGATGACATCGGCTGTTTCCGTGCCACGGCCAACCAGACGCTCTTTTAACGTCTGTGCATCCGGCGGAACCAGAAACAGCATCAGAGCATCCGGGTATTTTTCTTTTACTTTTAAAGCCCCCTGGATCTCAATCTCCAGAATCACATCTTTTCCGGCATCTAACTGTTCCTGTACATATGCTTTTGGCGTACCATAGTAATTTTCAACATATCTGGCATGTTCGATAAAAGAGTCTTCTTTTATCATCTGTTCAAACTCTTCTTTGCTCTTGAAAAAATACGACACCCCGTCTTCTTCTCCTTCACGTGGTTTTCGTGTTGTTGCGGAAATGGAAAGTGCGTAATTATCGTAATCGGAAAGAAGACGTCTGACAACGGTTCCTTTTCCTACTCCGGAAAATCCGGATAAAATAATCAGAATGCCTTTTTTATTCATAAACTGCCTCCTTGAGCCTCTCGTTCCTGAAATGCATCTTTTTGTGAAAAACGTTTTGCGATCGTGTCCGGCTGCAGTGCCGACAGAATGATATGGTCTTCCTGCGTGATGATCACAGCCTTGGTACGTCTTCCCTGTGTGGCATCAATGATGCGTCCCTCTTCTCTTGCATGGGACACCAGACGTTTGACCGGTGCTGCATCCGGGTTGATGACTGCCACGACTTTGGCGGTATTGACTGCATTGCCAAACCCGATATTGATCAATCCTGACAATCGTATCCCCCCTATTCTATATTCTGGATCTGCTCTCTTACTTTTTCAATCTCTGTTTTCAGATTGATCGCAAGATTGGAAGTTTCCAGGTCGTTTGCTTTGGACAAAATAGTATTTGCCTCCCGGTTCATTTCCTGGGCTATAAAGTCCAGTTTTCTGCCGATGCTTCCGCCGGTTTGCAGTGTCTGTTTCATGCTCTCGATATGGCTGTGCAGACGAACCGTTTCTTCATCCGTGCAGATTTTGTCTGCATAAAGAATCACTTCTGTTGCGATACGGCTCTCCTCGAGCTGTGTGTCACGAAGCAGTTCTTTTACTTTTTCAGTCAGTTTGGTGCGATATGCCTGAAGAATTTCCGGGGAACGTTTTTCAATCGCTGCCACATCGGTAAGCATACCGTCCAGTTTTTCGATCAGATCCAGCTTCAGATTTTCCCCTTCCCGGATGCGGGATTCTACAAACTGCTCGCATGCCCCACGAAGTGCTGTTTCAAGGACTGCCCAGATCTCCTGTTCATCTACCGGCTGCTCTTCCATTGTGAAAACTTCCGGACTGCGTCCGATCACGGAGGCACGGATATCATTTGGCAGATCAAATTTTTCCGAAAGCTGCTGATAATATTTTACATACTCTGCTGCAATGTTCTCGTTATATTTCAAAGAGACATTGGTTTCTGTGAAATCCTCATAAGTAATAAAAATATCAACTTTTCCACGCTGTATATATTCTTTGAGAAGATTTCGAATAGCAGATTCAAAAATACTGAGTTTTTTCGGCATTTTGATGTTGGAATCAAAATAGCGGTGGTTGACGGACTTCATCTCAACCGTAAACTTGCGGTCGCCCTGGTGATTTTCATATCTTCCAAAGCCTGTCATACTTTTTATCATAATTATATTCGCTCTTTTCTTTCAAAATTGCGGCATAGAAAGCCATACTATTTTTATTATAGTCGAAAGCGTCGGAAGCGTCAACCGAAAAACAAAGAAAAATAAGACGGAGAAAACAGATTTTGTTCTCTCCGTCTCTTTTTCCGGAAGATATGCTTTTAAAGCATATTTCTATTTTTTAATAACCGCTTTCTTTGGAAGTCCAGCTTTTTTCAGCATTCTTGTATATTTGGAAAGTTTTTTGGAAGGTACGCTCACTTTTGCTTTTGAATTGATCTTGCTGAAGGCCTTGCTTCCGATGGATGTGATTCCATTTGCCTTTTTCATATTGATACTTGCAAGTTTTCGGCAGTTTGCAAATGCACCTTTTTCAATCTTCTTCACATTACTTCCGATTGTAATTTTCTTCAGATACTTGCAGCCTTTGAATGCGTTTTTGCCAATCTTGGTTACTTTATAGGTAACGCCATTGATCTTCACTGTTTTTGCGATGGATACAGAAGTAACGTTTTTCCCTTTTTTACCTCCAACACCAACAACAACGGCTGTTTTTTTCTTAGCATCCAGAACACGGTAAGTCACATTCTTTCTGACGGTCTTATTTGCTTTCTGTGGTGCTTCGGTTTCTTCGACAGGCTGTTTCTCGGTTGGTTTCTCAGTCGGTTTCTCAGTCGGGTTTGTTTCGCTTTCTGCTTTTTTCAGACCAGCTTTTGCACTCTGGAGATTTGTCAGAAGTGTCTTCAGTTCTTCTGCACTTGCTCCTTCGGATGCTGCTTTTGCTGCTTCGTATGCTTCTTTGAACGCTGTCCAGCTGTCTTTTGTGTAAGTACCGTCTGCATTGCCAGCTTCATAGATATTCTTATTCTCTGCTTTATCTACTTCTGCTTTCAGTGTTTCTTTTGCTGATTCTACGGCTGCATTTTTCAGACCAGCTTTTGCACTCTGGAGATTTGTCAGCAGTGTCTTCAGTTCTTCTGCACTTGCTCCTTCAGATGGTGCTTTTGCTGCTTCGTATGCTTCCTTGAATGCTGTCCAGCTTGCACTTGTATACGTTCCGTCTGCATTTCCTGCTTCATAAATACCTTTTATGCTGCTGTCATTTACCGCTTCATTCAGTGCTTCCTGAGCTTTTGTTACTTCCTGTTCTTCTTCATTCAGAACCTGATGGATATGGAATTCGCTTGCAGTAGCAAAACCATTGCTTCCCTCTTTTGCAACAAATTTGATATATCTTGCATCAACTGTGTTGAATTTTGCGGTCTTTTCTTTTGTATCAGATGCCCATACACCATCTGTTACAACCGGTGTCCAGTCATCACTTTCTGCTTTCTTGACATACAAATCATAGCTTGTGATATATCCGTTTGCTCCGCCGGACTGTCTTGGAACATAAGTCAGTTTGTTGATCTTATATTCTTTGCCCATATCTACGGTAAACGTTGCCGGAAGTGCTTTTATGGATGGTGAGTACTGGCTGTGCCATAAGGTGCTGGTATCTCCGTCAAATGCATTGGAGATCGGACCGTCGCTGCCCTCTGCCGGATTCTGCTCGTTATCACAGGTGAAGCTGAAATCCGTTGTAGGGATGATGCTGTCATCCTGATCGTTTGTCAGTTCGATTTCATCAATCAGACCATTGAAACTGTTTCCAGTCGTGCTTCCGATGTATTTGATCGGGATGTTTAATGTTGCAAGACGGTACTGTGTACCAAGCTTTGTTGCAGTATCCATAACAGCCGGAATAGCTGTATCAGAATCGTTTACATACAGTTCTGCTTTGTCTTTATAGCCTTTGATCGTCAGATGTACCCATTCGTCTTCCGGAAGTGTATAGTCAAAGGAATAATCATAACCTTCTCTGGAATATCCGACTTTTCCGGTATTCTTCTGAACGGCTTTGATCGTGTAATCACCAAGTGTGGAAGAACCTTCAAACAGAACCTGTTCATCAGAGGATCCTCCTGCTGCCTTTTTCACCCAGAAGGAAAGGCTGGTTCCTGCCGGAGATTTGTCAAGCGGTGTTTCAATGCAGGTATCACTTTCCATAGACAGGGCTTTGCCGACTTTTCCTTCTGTGTAAGTTGCATGTTCAGCAGACACTGCATTGTATTTGTTCTTGGAAGCATCACTTCCGTCTTCTTTGTTAAAATTGTATTCTGCGTAAGTACTTCCCGCACTTTCAATTTCATGATACGGATTGGTGTTCGGAGCAGTGGAAACTTTTGCAGTGGTTGCTTTTACTTCGTTGTATGTCTTTGTGCCTTCGCCCCAGAGTTTTTCACTCAGTGCAGACATCGGCTGGTAGATACGGTCAAAGACATCATAGTCTGTGACACCGTTTCCTCTGGTATCGATGGAGTCATTCCACAGTGCGTAAGCACCACCGATCATCTGCGGATCACCGGCCGGAATCGTTGTATTTAAATTACCGCTTTTAAATACATTCGGTTTCCAGTTTGCATAGAGGCTTGCAGCATTCAGATAATCTGCATAGTATCCTGCTGCCGGAACGATATATACATTGGAGTCCAGAGAGTTGATCAGTTCAAAGCCAAGATTGTACATTTCCGTAGGATCTGCCCAGTCTTTGCTCCATACATTGATCTCCACACCATCGCCGCGGACTTCTGTATCAGACTTGATTCTGGTAAGACCGCCCCACATACGCATTTTTCGGTTTTTGGACTTCATATAATCATCCATTTCATTTACAAAATTGCGGTACAGGGTTGCATCGTCTTCGTACTCATCCGCACCGATATGTACGGTTGTCTGTTCATCGAAAACAGGATTTTCTCCATCAATATAATCGGAGAAGATATTTTTTGCCAGCTGCGTGGATTCCGGTTTGGAAAGATCCAGATGATCTGTCAGTGGACGTTTCCAATTGCTGGAATTCATTTTCTTTAAAGCACAGTTCTGGAATGTTTTTGTAAATGCCAGTGCGTGTGCCGGTACATCGATTTCCGGAACGATATTGACACCGATCGTTCTGGAATCTTTGATCAGGCTGCGGAACTGATCTTTTGTATAATACAGATCGGTTGCTGTCGCAGTTTTACCTTCATCATTTTTTACAGAAGATTCCAGACGGAAAGCAGCGTAGGCCTTTGTAAAGCTGTTCTGCATCGTAGTCTCCGCATTGGTATCCCAGTAGTCCTCAAGGAAGATCAGGTTATCATTCAGATGTACCTGTAAGTCATTCATCTTGTACCAGGACATTGTTGCCGCAACATCTTTTACGGTCTGAAGTTCGGTTGCTTTTCGTCCGACATCCAGGATCACACCTCTGACTTTGTATTTTGGATAGTCTCTGGTTGTTCCTTTCGGAATCGTCGTTTTGTTCTGCTTCAGGATCTGCAGGAAGGTTCTGGTTGCCCAGTAAGCACCTGTTGCAGTCTCGGATTCTGTTTTGATGGAATCTCCGATCTGTGAAAGATAACCTTCGTCTTTCAGGCCTTTTCCTTTTGCTGTCAATGCAAAATAAAAATCTCCTGCTTTCACATCGCTTTCACTTCCATATACAACGGAAATATCGTTTCCGACAATGTCTTTATAATCTGCTGCAAATGCTTCTGCCATGGAAGAAAGTGTATCTTTGTCAGCAGCATTGATCACGATGCGTGAGTTTTTCGATATGGTGAAATTGCCGGTAGCACCTGCCCACTCTGCCAGTTCCGGAAGAACGGCAGGTTTTGCATTCTCATCTGCGGTCGCTGTATGCGTTCCAGGAACGGTAATTGCAATCTCTTTTTTTGTTACCTTGTTGTTCTGATCGGTAACTTTAAATTCAACAGAAACGGTCTTATCTTCCAGAGGCTGATAAATGGTTCCGTCTGTGTCGATGATCTGTTCATAGTCTGCATAGGCTTCTACTTTTCCGCCCTCTACGGTCGGAAGATTCAACTTTTTGTCTCCGGCTTTTACCGTCAGATTGTTCAGAGCATCCCAGACTTCACTGCCGCTGCTCTGTTTTTCCCCATAAACTTCAAATTCATAGATGGAAACTGTTTTCCAGGTAATGCCTTCTGCGGTTGGGTTAAACGTATTGATGCGGACACGGATATATCTGGTCTGCACCGGATTATCCAGATTGATGATCTGCTCTTTTTCCGCAGGAGCAGAAGTAAAAGTTTTTACCGCTTTCCATGTGCTTCCGTCTTCGGAAGTTTCGATTGCATAATTGGTTGGATTTCGTCTCTCCCAGGTGATGATAACACTGTTTACAGTCTTGACTTCACCAAGATCCATGGCCAGCCAGTGCGGATTGCTCTCACTTGCATCACGTTCTTCACTTGCCCAGCGGGAAGTTTTTGTTGTTGCATCTCCGTCTTTTGCCTTTTCCGGACCAAATGCCGATGTTTCACTTCCAGATGCGGTTGCTGTTGCAGTCAGTGCATAATTTACAGAAGCTGCCTTTACTGTACCAATTGCCGATGCCGGCAACAGGCTGAATACCATAGCACCTGAAAGCAAGAAACTCATGATTTTATGTCTTGTTTTCATTTTCATTCTCCCTTCTTTAGAAAATAGACAATACCAGAAAAATAGTTTTGCATAATTCAAAACGGTTTTTGTTTAATATGCACAAACTATTCTCAGATAAGCATAGCATATTTTTGACTTTTCCGTCAAGCTGTGACCGTATTTCTTTTTCTTTTTGTACTATACGGATCATTTCTTTTGATAAACAGCTTTTTTGCTGATCCCGGCTTTTTGCAGATTCTTTTTCAGTTTTTTCAATGTCCTTGCAGAAATTTTTTGGGGTACGGTTATCTTTATCTTTCTGGAAGTACCTGCCAGTGCTTTTGCTTTGATTTTTATGGATTTTGTTCCCTTAAGTGTAATATTCTTTAAATTTTTGCATCCGGAAAAACTGTTTGCACCGATGGAAATGATATTTTTTCCAATAGTCAGAGTGCTGATCTTTTTGTTGTTTTTAGCGGCATTTTTCCGGACGGAAGTAACTTTGAAAGAAAATCCGTTGATCTTCACTTCGGATGCAATGGTAATCTTGCGCTTTTTGCCGGTTATTTTCGTTACTTCCGCCGTTCCGCCTTTTGCGGAAGTTTTTGTAACAGTATAGTGGACACCATTTAATTTTTTCACACTGCCAACAGAAGGAATCTTTTGCGATGGTCTGGTGTTGCCGCTTTCAGGTGTTTCCGGTCTGTCAGATACAGAAGGTATCCTGTTTTCCGTATCCGGTGTTTCCGGTTCCTTTCTCTTTGGCTTTTCTGTTACAGTTACTTTGCATACAACGGTCTCATTGCTGCCAAATTTTACCTGGATCGTTGCACTTCCGGCACTGTGTGCGGTCACAACACCCCTTTCATTTACCGTTGCCACGGAAGGATCACTGCTGACAAACGTTGCTTTTCCGCGGTCTTCCGGTGTAAGGGAAGTGTTTCGAAGAAACACTGCCTGATCCCCGACTTTTAAATTCAGGGTTTCTTTGTCTTTCTGATTTTCAAGCATGACATCTGCAAGAGCGATCTGTTCTGATCCGTTTTTGCCGTCTGCACAGAATTTTAAAATCTTTACGCCGGTGATATCAAGATAAACGGAAATGGCATTGTCACTTCCATTAAATGGAACAGAAGTGTAAAGCAACGTCCCGTCGCCGTAAATCTGTACTGATGCATCAGAAGTTCCTTTTTTATTCATACCGATCCATAAGGAGAGTGCATCGCTGTTCAGCCCTGAGATATCCCAGACGGCAGTATCACCGGATCTCATGCCGATTCCTTTTTCAAAGGTTCGTTCTTTTTCGTTTGTTTTCAGTGTGATCGTTGTCCCGTCGGCATTTGCGTTTTCTTTTATCGTATTTCCATTTTCATCAGGCGTCTGATAAAGATCACTGAGATAGGTATGTTTGTCGTAGATACTGTATTTTTCATAAAGAGAAAACTGAGCTGCGGAAATATAGGTATCTGCAGGGGTTCCGGCCGTGGAAAGTGCACGGATGCGGATTCTTCTTACATTTGTAAGATCCAGAAAAACACTTTTTTCTGTCCGGTTATTTGCCCAGGTATTGTCTGTCAGAGGGATGATCTGGAAATCATCACCATCTTCTGTCTGACTGTAGGAAAGTTCATATTTCAAAATAATTCCGTTATTATTTCCGGTCTGTCTTGGAAGGTAAGTCAGTTTTCCGATATCCGTCTTTTGATCCAGAAGAATGGTGTAGGTATTGTTTTTATTGCCGGCAATATCTGCTTTTGTGCCGTTTCCATAATTGCTGTGCCATATAGTATCTTTTTTTCCGTCAACGGCCAGAGAAGCCTCTTCTCCCGGATGTTCACTGTCAGCACTTCCTTTTAAATGCTCCGGTGCGATCTGTGTGTAACCATAAGACACTTCCGGTTTCTGCCCGATCAGAATACCGTAGCTGTTCCGATAATTGTCTGCTGCTGCCTGATCCAGTTTTTCATATGCAAGCAAAAGTGTTGTCTTTTCATTATGATATTTTTCTGAATCGGCGATCTCAGCCTTTGTGATATGGCTCATCAGAAAGGCAGAATACTGTTCTAAACTTTGCAGATAAACCTGCATCTGTTTTTCTTTGCTCCAGTCGTCCTGCATCAGGCCTTTGTCTGTCATACGGTAAGTGGCAGTCTGCTCAGCTGCTGCAAGCTGATATTCTTCTAAAGACTCGCCGGTGTAGGAACTTACAAAACGCTGTCTTCCTCTTGCCTCTCGGTGATAGAGAATCAGCGTGGAACCTGTTTTAAAATCGACCTCAAAGTTTCCGCCATCTGCTTTTTCATTCGCCTGCAAAGCCTGGTTCAAAAGCTCATTTCCATCCGGATCAAGTACCCGGATGCTGATGTAAGTACCATCCAGATAAAAATGCGGTGTGGTACTATTTACCGTCCAGGTCAGTTTTTGCATGTTTGTATCAATCTTGACGGATGCTACGGATGCATCCCCAAGGCCAAGCATCTTGATCTGCATATCGTCTGCCAGCGGATTTCCGGTTTGTCTGGTATAGGAGACTGTTTTTGATACGTTTCCGGCGGATGCGATCAAATATTCGTTATCGTACTGATAAGCAGTTGTCTTTGGCAGCGGCATCTCAAGCTCATAGATACCGACCGGAAGTTCCAGCTGTATTTCACCTGAAGAAACAGTCACTTCTTTTACAATCTTGCTGCCGTTTTTGATCCGGATCGTTTTGCCTTTGATCTGTGTCAGATCATCGATCTGAATATTCAAACGGACTTTGCTGGTATATCCGGTATCTGCCAGGTCATCGGTGCTTACCAGACTGTAGATGCCGTCCAGTCCAAGTGCTACCCTTGTTTTCTCACACGCAGCATCGTCCGGGATCAGTTCCTTGAGATAATAGATCATCGGCTTGTCCATCGCATAGACCTGATCGGCAATCTTTCCTGACGGGAGGATATGCCAGGATGCAAAGTAAGGAAGCACGTTATAATCCAGGCTGTCCAGACTTTCCGCAAGGGCGTCGGATGATCCCATTTTTTTGCCGGTTTTATAATAAACTTCCCGGTAATGAGAATGCATTGCGGAAACAGCCTGCTGCGGACCGAGTTTGTCCATGAGGTTGGTAAACATATAAAGGCTTACGTTGTAATGCCATGGATCGGATACAATATCGGCAAACGTATTGCTGGAAGCAAGGCTTTCTTTCATGCGGTTTCCAAGCTGTGCATAACGTTCACTTTTTGTGCCGGAAAACTCACCGAGCAGCCAGCCAAAATCCTCAGCCGGGCGATAAGTCGGCTCAAAATAATAGCCCAGAATATTGTTGGTCGTTTCCACAAAAGGATTTTCCTGTGCTGCGATCGCACCCTCGTATCCATGACCAAATTCATGAAGAGAAAGCCAGTCCCGCACTAGGTATGTCTCAAGACTTTTTCCATTATAAGCACTGTGGTCGGTTGTATAATAAGCCTGCCCTGCCCCATGGGCATTTGCTTTGATGAAAAATTTTGCACGGATATCCTGATTCCATGGATCTTTTGCATAATAGTCAAGACCGGAATAAGCATCGTACTGTTTTACAAAGGATGCATACCAGTCCAGCATTTCATCCAATGTTTTGAAACGGTAAACTTCTTTTTTGTTGCCATAGGAAGAGTTCAGAATGTTATTTCGGTCACAGATCGGAACAAGGAACGTTGCGGCACTTCCCTCTATGATCGCAAATGGTGCCTGGCTTTTATCCCAGGATTCAAAAAATGCCTGCTGGGAATCTCCGTAGCGATAATATGGGATTTCTTTCAGATCGTCGGTCCATCGGTATTCGATAACCGGCTGAACGGCCGTATTTTTCGGTGTTGTGATAAACGGCACGCTGTCGGCACTTTCTTCTCCATTATCACCGGTGAACGTATTGGATAAAGTCACCCAGCTGCCATCTTTTGGAATGGTCGCGGAAGACTCTGTCTGCGAATCATCGTTTTTAAACTGAACAGTAAGATCCTGCTGAAATTCCTCTGCATTGACGATACGGATCTGAAGACTGCTCCCATGCGGCATCCACAGTCCGAGATTCTGACGGTCGTGATAATAGCCACGGTTGAAACTGATGCCGGTCAGATGTGATGCATCCGGAAGTGTATACAAAATACGCTGAATGCTTTTCTCTTCTTCAGATGCATTTCTATCCAGCACCGTAACCTGCGTATCGAGTGCAGCAGTATGCTGATCCGAATCGGTTACACTTCGGGAGAGCACATAAGTTCCTGTTTTGGACGTATTGACACTTCCGCTGCTTTTGATCACGGACGTAAGATCGCCGTCCTCCTGGTCATCCGCAAGCATACGCTCCCAGTTCTGATCAGAAGTTTCTCCCTGATAAACCCAGGTTTTTGTGACACCGGAAAGCTGAGGCATACGATAGGCATCATCCATCGCTTCTGCTTTTGTTCCAAGCATCAGAAAAGCTGTTACAGCTGTCATGGCAGCCAGTTCCCACTTTTTCTTTTTCATATAAATAATATCCTCCTGTTTTTGTTTTCTTTGTCACTTTTCCCTCTTCAAAAGCACAAAGGATTTGTCTGATTTTAACATATGCTGTCATGGTATAGCAAGCTTTTCCAAAGAAATATTGTTCTTCTCCCGATAAAATGTTATGATAGTAAAAAATGTCGGGATCAAAAGTCAGAAACATCAATGTGCTTGCACAGGAGCGGTTTATGGCTTTAGGATCCGTACGGCATCTTTTGACTCAAACGTCTTAATATTCAGAAAGTGAGGAAATTGATATGGCACTTGACGGAACCGTCATCTCCTGCATGGCATGGGAACTGAACCATGCTCTTGCGGGCGGAAAAATCAACAAAATCGCACAGCCGGAAAAAGATGAGCTGATGCTTACTATAAAAAATAACCGTAAACAATACCGTCTCCTTGTTTCTGCCAGTGCGAGCCTTCCGCTGGTCTATCTGACAGATCAGAACAAGACTGGTCCTATGACTGCCCCGAATTTCTGTATGCTGCTGCGTAAGCATATCGGAAGCGGACGCATCCTCAGGATCTGGCAGCCTGGCATGGAACGTATCTTAAATATGGAGATTGAGCATTTAAATGAACTGGGTGATATCTGCCGCAAGCTTCTGATCATCGAGCTGATGGGCAAGCACAGCAATATTATTTTCTGCCAGGAGGACGGCATGATCCTGGACTCCATCAAACATGTCTCCGCACAGGTCAGCTCCGTGCGTGAAGTCCTTCCGGGGCGGATGTATTTTATCCCGGAAACGCAACATAAGTACGATCCACAGACGATCACAGAAGAAGAATTTTTCAGCAGTGTCTGCCAGAAGCCGATGCCGCTCTCAAAGGCGATCTATACAACTCTGACCGGTATCAGTCCGCTGATTGCCGAAGAACTCTGCCACCGCAGCAACCTGGAGTCGGATCAGAGTGCAAATTCTTTTCAGGAGATCGAGCAGATCCACCTTTTCCATACCCTGAAACGGATGATGGAGGATCTTGAAACCCATGCTTTTACGCCGAATATTGTCTATGACGGAAAAGTTCCGCTGGAATATGCAGCCTTTTTGCTTACCCAGTATCAGGACATGCACACGGAAACTTACGATACGATGTCAGAAGTCCTGGAAAGGTATTATGCGGAAAAGAATACGATCACACGCATCCGCCAGAAATCTTCCGATCTTCGCCGTATCGTCCAAACGGCACTTGATCGCAGCCGTAAAAAATACGATCTTCAGAAAAAACAGTTAAAGGACACGGAAAAACGCGATAAATTCCGCATTTACGGAGAACTTTTAAACACGTATGGATATGAAGCAGTACCTGGAAGCAGGGAACTTTCCGCAGTGAACTATTACACCGGTGAAACGGTAAAAATACCGCTCGATCCGACACTGACTGCACAGGAAAACGCCAAAAAATATTTCGACCGTTACGGAAAACTGAAACGTACCTACGAGGCACTGGAACATCTGATCAAAGAGACAAAAGAAGAGATCCAGCATCTGGAATCCATTTCCACAGCTCTTGATATTGCCCTGAATGAAGAAGATCTGGTACAGGTCAAAGAAGAACTGACACAGTACGGCTACATCCGCCGGAAATACACCGGAAAGCGTGTGAAGATCACATCAAAACCGTTCCACTATCTTTCTTCGGATGGTTATGATATCTATGTCGGAAAAAATAATTATCAGAACGAAGAACTGACCTTTAAATTTGCTACCGGAAATGACTGGTGGTTCCATGCAAAAGGTGCCCCGGGATCGCATGTCATTGTGAAAGCAGGTCAGGGGCTGCCGCCGGACCGTACCTTTGAAGAAGCCGCAAGGCTGGCTGCCTGGTATTCCAGCCACCGCGGTGCAGACAAGGTGGAGGTTGACTATGTCGAGAAAAAACAGGTGAAAAAAGTAAACGGCGGAAAACCGGGTTTTGTGATCTATCACACCAATTATTCCATGGTGATCGATTCTGATATCAGCGGTATCCGACAGGTAAAAGAAAAATAACGCAAAAAAAGAAGCACTGCTGCATAGCTACTATGCCTCGGTGCTTCTTTTTCCAAAAAACAGTAACGGAATACTGATCAGAAACGGCAGATAATACGTTGCCATGCGATACAGGATCATTGCTGCACCGCAGACGGACTTTTCTGTCATAGAGCCAAACAGCATCAGAAAGACCAGTTCCGTCGAACCTGTGCCTCCGGAACTTGGGATCACTCCGATCAGCAGCTGCATGACGGATGAAAAAGCCAGACATTCCAGAACAGAAAGTGGCAGCCTTTCTCCGGTAACTGCAAAGATGGCAACCGCAGGAAGTGCATACAGACAGGTCATTTTTACTGCATTTCGAAAAATCAGTCCTATCCACTGCTGTTTATCTTTGATTACCACACTCCCGACTCTGGAAAAATCTTCCATCTGTGCAATTCCGGCTTTTGCCTTTTCTTTGATTTTTTCTTTTTTGATATGATCGCTGCAGCGAAGCAGCCACGGTGCAAACTTCTGATTGATGCAGAACATGGTCAGAAAGAGCAGTATAGCAAAGCTGACCCCGAATCCTGTCAGCAGATAATTTTTCTCCAATCCCGAAACCTGAAAAAGAACCGTATGAAAAAAACAAAGCATCACTGCTGCATAGAGTACAATCGTCAGCTTATGTGATACATACTCCATCGTCAGGATTCCAAATGATTTCCCTGGTTTGATCTGGCTTTCCTGATACAGATCATAGATCTGGGCCGGTTTCGTCCCCGCCGCAAAGGTCGTAACATTAAAAAACACCACCATATATGCCAGGCGGATGGCCTGCCAAAAGGTACATTTTTCAAGGTTTTTCACAATCATATAATGAAGTACCCAGCCATCCAGCAGTACATAAAGATTGCCGAAGATCACAAGGATCAACAGAGCTTTTTTGTCTGCCTGGAAAAGCTGGGTTTTGATTTCACCTAAGGAATCATGAAAAATCAGGTATAAAACCAGTATCAGAAACAACGTTGCCAGAATGGCTGTTATAAAATGTTTCTTTTTATTTTTCATATCCAAAATCTATGCTGTAAAAACAGCTGTGCAAATGTTTTATTTTGCTACGATGTTTACAATCTTCTTCGGAACATAGATCTCTTTGATAATGTTTCCGGAAAGTTTGTCACCGAGAACTTCTTTTGCTTTTGCGATCGCATCTTCTTTGCTGATGTCAACCGGAATGGAGATGACTGCTTTTGTCTTTCCATTTACCTGCACCGGAATTTCGACTTCGTCATCTTTCATTGCTTCTTCATCATGAGCCGGCCATTCGTGGTGGAATACAGAATCCGTATGACCCAGTTCCTCCCAGAGCTCTTCTCCCATATGCGGTGCAAATGGTGCCAGAAGCAGAACGGCTGCTTCCAGAGTCTCTTTATCCATGCCGCCTTCTTTCTTGGCGATCGCGATCAGGTTGTTGTTGCACTCCATGAAACCGGAAATAACCGTATTCAGGCTGAAGCCCTCCAGACGGGTTGTGATCATGTGGATCATCTTATGGCGTGCTTTGATCATTTCTTTGCTTGCTTTGATATTTTTGTCTTTATTGTCCATGACCAGGTTCCAGAAACGGGACAGGAAACGGTATACACCTTCGATACCACGGTCATCCCACTCTGCATCCAGTTCCGGCGGACCTACAAACAGTTCGTACATTCTCAGAGAATCACATCCGTAATCGCGTACCAGATCATCCGGGGAAATGACGTTTCCTTTGGATTTACTCATTTTGATACCGTTCTTACCGGTGATCATACCCTGGTTGAACAGTTTGTGGAACGGTTCATCAAAATCGACCACTCCGATATCGTACAGGAATTTGGTATAGAAACGGGAATAAAGAAGATGCAGTACAGCATGTTCTACACCGCCGATGTACATATCTACCGGAAGGTACTTGTCTGCTTTTTCTTTGGATACCAGTTCTTTATCGTTATGTGAATCTACATAACGCAGGAAATACCAGGAAGAACCTGCCCACTGCGGCATGGTATTTGTCTCACGTTTTGCATCAGCACCACATTTCGGACACTTGCAGTTTACCCAGTCTTCGATCGCAGCCAGCGGTGATTCGCCGGTACCGGTCGGTTCATAGGATTCTACATCCGGAAGACGCAGCGGAAGCTCTTCTTCCGGAACCGGAACGTTTCCGCATTTCGGGCAGTGTACGATCGGGATCGGTTCACCCCAGTAACGCTGACGGGAGAATACCCAGTCACGCAGTTTGTAGTTTACGGTCTTGCGTCCGATACCCATCTTCTCGATGATATGCGGAGCTTCTTTTTTCAGGACTGCGGATTCCATACCGTTCCAGTCGCCGGAATTGATCATGGTTCCGGAAGCTTCGGTGTAAGCTTCTGTCATGTTTTCAATTGCTTTGCCGTCTTTTGCGATAACCTGGATAATCGGGATATCAAATTTTTTAGCGAACTCAAAGTCACGGTCATCATGAGCCGGTACACACATGATCGCACCGGTACCGTAATCTGCCAGTACATAGTCGGACAGCCAGATCGGAACTTTTGCTCCGTTCAGCGGATTAGTCGCATAGCTTCCGGTAAATACACCAGTCTTTTCCTTATCCTGCATACGGTCCACGTTGGATTTCATGGATGCTGCATAGATATAAGCATCAACGGCTTCTTTCTGATCCGGTGTTGCAAGACCTGCTGCCAGTTTGTGCTCCGGAGCCAGTACCATGAAAGTTGCACCGTGAAGGGTATCCGGTCTTGTCGTATAGACTGTGATCTTTTCATCTTTTCCTTCTACCGGAAAATCTACTTCTGCACCGTAAGATTTGCCGATCCATTCAGTCTGCATTTTCTTTACTTTTTCCGGCCATTCCAGCTTGTCCAGGTCATTTAACAGACGGTCTGCATACTTTGTGATACGCAGCATCCACTGACGTAAGTTTTTCTTGGTGACCGGTGTGCCGCATCGCTCGCAGCAGCCGTTTACCACTTCTTCGTTTGCCAGACCTGTCTTACAGGAAGGACACCAGTTGATCGGAAACTCCTTTTCGTATGCAAGCCCTTCTTTGAACATTTTTACAAAAATCCACTGTGTCCATTTGTAGAAGTCCGGATCCGTGGTATTGACTTCACGATCCCAGTCATAAATAGCTGCGATCTCGTTGATCTGACGTTTGATGTTGGAAATGTTCTTTGCGGTGGAGATGGCCGGATGCTGACCGGTCTTGATTGCATAATTCTCTGCCGGAAGACCGAATGCATCCCATCCCATCGGATGGATCAGGTAATATCCCTGCATCATTTTGTAGCGGCTCCATACATCGGAGATCACATAACCTCTCCAGTGACCTACGTGAAGACCATTTCCTGACGGATACGGAAACATATCCAGACAATAATATTTCGGCTTTTTGCCATCATCGACATTTACCGGATTTTCTTCCCATTTCTGACGCCATTTTTTTTCAATGGCTTTATGGTTATAAGGCACTGCCATTTTCTTTTCCTCCTGAAAGTTAAATTCTTATAAATAATTAAAACTATCTGTTATTTTACCCCAATATATTCGCTTTTGTCAATAGACGGCAAAAAAGTGAATTGACGCAAAAATCAGAATGAACTATAGTAATATCAGGGACAAAACGAAGCATTTACTGCCCGGGATTGTTCGAAGTATGATAAAGGAGTTGTTTCTATTATGAATCCACAAATCAGAAGATCTGTTTTTTCCTGGAAAAATCTGGTCGCTGCTTTTCTCTGTACCCTTGGCATTTTTTCCATGGCGATCGTGTTTACCCTGCATTTTCGCCCTCTTTATTATTTTGACATCGATCATCTTGATATTCCTGCCACGAGTGGTTATCCAGAGGAAGTGATACGCAGAAATTACGATGAGCTGATCGACTATAATTCCATTTCCGGTCCATCCAGGCTTACGTTTTCAGACTTTATAATGTCAGAAAAAGGTGAGATCCATTTTGAAGAGGTGAAACGTATTTTCCTGAATATCGAATACGCTTCCTTCGTCCTGGTCCCGCTTACGCTTCTGCTGACCGCATGGCAGATCCGAAAGAAAAACGCTCCCTTCTTTGCCGTTTTATCCGCATTTCCGACGTTCCTTGTGGTGATCGTCGGCTCGCTTGTCGCTTTGAACTGGGATTTTTGTTTTGTACTGTTCCATAAGATCCTGTTCCGCAACGATTACTGGATCTTTGACCCGGCGTGCGATCCGGTCATCACGATCCTGCCGGACGCTTACTTTCTTCACGCCGCCGCTTTGATCCTGCTGTGCGTTCTTGCGGCAAGTCTTTTCTCTTTGCTGCTCTTCCGTCTGCTTCGCAGAAAGATCAGCAATAGTGCGAAATGATCATCTGAAGGCTCTTTCTTCCACGGTATTCATTGACAGATGGATAATAGATGAAAGAAAGGGTCACTGCATTTTCCTGCCCCTGGAAACATTTTTCTGTTTCGGATTCTCCGTGTTTCTGCATAATATAAGTCAGAATCTGTTCGATGTCACCAAAATACAGGGCATCCATGACGGTGCCATGCTGACTTCGCACCTGCATTTTCAGCGTGTTTCTGTTCTTTCCTAAAATCCGCATACTTAAAATATTTAGATTTTTTTCGGCAAACAAAGGCTTTTCATTTCCTTTTCCAAATGGTTCCAAAACAGAGAGTTCCTCGATCAGATGTTCGGTGACATAGCCGATCGGCATCGGTACATCGATCGTGATCTTCGGGATAAAATCTTCTTCTGTCAGTGTGGTATGCTCATTTAAAAAAGTACGGAATTTTTCCACATTTTCTTTTGGAAGCGACAGTCCGGCTGCCATCGGATGTCCGCCGTATTTTGTGTAAAGCTCTTTGCATTTTGACATTTCTTTAAACATGGAATAGGCCTCGATCGAACGTCCGGAGCCTTTGACACCGTCGATGCTGTCCGTTAGAACGAACACCGGTTTGTTGTAGCGTTCCCGGATACGCCCGGCGATGATCCCGGCCAGGCTTTCATGGCAGTCCGGAAGATAGACAACCAGGACTTTATCCTGGCTTCTGCCCTCTTTTTCAATCCACTCTATGGCTTCTTCTGCCCCTGTCTGTGTCATATCTTTTCGCTCGTCATTAAGTGTTTTCAGTTCTGCCGCCATCACATCTGCCTTTGCCCTGTCTTTCTGAAGCAGCAGGCTTAGAGAGCGTTTTGCAGTGTCCAGTCTTCCGCCAGCGTTGATGCACGGTCCCAGTACAAACCCGATATGGTAGGATTTGATCTCTTTTTCTTCCAGTCCGCAGGCACGGATCAGGGATGCCATCCCGACATTCTGTGTATGGTTCAGTCGCTTTAAACCTTCTTTGACCAGGATTCGATTTTCCCCGATCAGATCCATGACATCCCCGACGGTTGCAAAACCGGCAAACTCCAGAAATTCTTCCGTTTCTTCTTTTGGGATACCATAAGCTTCATAAAGACAGCAGATCACTTTATAGGCAACGGCTGCACCGCATAAGTGCTTGAACGGATAAGGGCAGTCTGCCTGCCTTGGATTGACTACGGCATCCGCAGGCGGTACTTCTTCCTGTACTTCGTGATGGTCAGTGATCAGAATGGTCATGCCAAGACTTTTGGCCAGTTTTGTCTGTTCCACAGCTGCAATTCCATTGTCACAGGTCAGAATGGTATCGACTCCTTCTTCATATGCATAGCGGATCAGGTGTTCGTTGATGCCATAGCCGTCTTTCATACGGTCCGGGATCTCCACATCTGCATTAGCATGACAGCGACGCAGTCCTCTCAGCAGAATATAGGAGGCATTCACGCCATCAATATCATAATCGCCGATGATACGGATTTTTTTCTGTTCTTTTATTTTAGACATCAGAATCTCTACCAGTTTATCTGCATCTTTCAGCAGATGCGGATCATAGAAATCTTCTTTTGTTCCGTAAAGATACTGCCGGATTTCCGGTTCACCTACAATATCACGATTTCGGATCAGCCTTGCAGTCACCTGGTCGATCCCGAATTTTTCTGCTATTGCCTGAAAATCGGCACGCTTTGCAGAGACAACCCATTTTTCCATAGTAAAAGTCCTTTCTGAAAAAAAGATGCCCTTTCGCCGAACAGAGGGAAAGAGCATCTTTTTTATTTTGAAGAAGCAGAAAACTTATTTGTTTTTGCTTTTGAATTTGGTTTTCAGTATATACCACAGCGGACCGGAAATGCATACAGAAGAGAATGCACCGGCAACGATACCAACAATCAGAGGTGCTGCAAATTCACGGATCGACGGAACACCGAGAATGAACAATGCTGCGATCGTGATGAACGTTGTCAGAGAAGTATAAATACTTCTTGTAAGAGTCTGTGTGATACTTCTGTTTACGATCTCTTTAAGTGCTTCGTCACTGTGTTTCTTTGAGTTACCCAGGTTCTCGCGGATACGGTCAAAGATAACAATAGATGCGTTGATAGAATATCCGATGATCGTCAGCATGCAGGCAATAAATGTATTACCGACAGAGATTCTGGCGATCGCATAGAATGCCAGCACGATCATTACGTCGTGGAGCAGAGCCAGAACGGCACTTGCACCGAAACGGATATCTTTGAAACGCAGCCAGATGTAGATCAGCATGCAGATGGCTGCAATGATAACCGCAACGATTGCATCCTGACGCATTTCATTACTTACGGTAGAAGAAATGCTTTCTGCGGTGATTGTGGATTCATCCACACCAAATTTTTCATTCAGTTTCTGGCTAAGCTCGGTTCTCTCATCCAGAGACAGTTCTCTTGTCTTGATGATAACCTGATTGGAACCGCTTACCTTGGTAGCCTGGATATTTGCATCGCCGGTTACTTCCTGTACAACCGGTTTTACTTTTTCATCGATCTCTTCGATGGAGTAATCTTCGTTGAAGGTTACGTTTGTAGAAGTACCGCCCATAAACTCAAGGCTGTAGTTCAGTGCTTTTCCACTGCCCTGGCTGTGGATCAGCATGGCAACCGGACCGGAGATCATGCATACGATCGCGATTGCAAAGAATACTTTCTTATGTTTCAGAAAATCAATGGTGCCATGTTTTTTCGGGCATCCATAGTATTTCACATCCTGAAATCCGAGAGCATAAAATGCCTTTGCCAGATATCTGGAGATAACCAGTGCGGAGAACATGGACAGAATGATACTCATTGCCAGTGTGTATGCGAAACCTTTTACGGAACCGGTTCCCATGATACCCAGCACGATCGCTGCGATCAGGGTTGTGATATTTCCGTCCAGGATTGCAGACAGAGCTTTTTTGAAACCGATATCGATCGCACTTTTCACGGATTTGCCGGCTGCGATCTCTTCACGGATACGTGCATAGATGATAACGTTTGCATCGACCGCCATACCGATACCAAGGATGATACCTGCGATACCCGGCAGAGTCAGTGTGATATCAAATGCATTTAAAGTAACCAGTGTCAGTACGGTGTACAGCAGCAGAGAGATCGCTGCAACAACACCTGGCAGCAGGTAAACAACCATCATAAAGATGCAGACAAGTGCCAGACCGATCGCTCCTGCTTTTAAGCTGGTGGAAATTGCGGCTTCCCCAAGCTGGGCACCTACAACGTTGGAACGCAGCTCCTGCAGTTCCAGGGACAGAGAACCGATACGGATGGAAGAAGCCAGATTTTCTGCTTCCTGTGCATCTGCCATACCAGTGATGACAGCAGAACCGTCTGTGATCGCACTCTTTACGGTCGGAGCACTGATGACATCTCCATCGTATACAATATAGATGGATTTGCCGATATTTTCTGAAGTTGCAGTTGCAAAGGCTGCGGCACCTGCACTGTCAAACTCCAGTTTTACAACGTTCTCATTGTTTTTCAGGTTATCCTGCTGAACGCCTGCTTCTGCGGATGCGACCTGGCTTCCGTCTACGACAACAGTGCCGTCTTCCAGCTGGAACTGAAGGGAACCTGGTTTGCCAAGTTCTTCAAGAATGGTATTTGCATCGGATACACCAGGGATTTCGATGTTGATACGGTTAGTACCTTCCTGGTAAACCTGTGCTTCTGTGCTGTAGCCGTCAACACGCTGCTGCAGCTTGTAGATCGTGTCTTTCATATCTTCGGCAGACGGATTCTCATCACCAACTACCTCATATGTGATACTTACACCGCCGGACAGGTCCAGGCCAAGTGTGATGTTTTTGGCAGCTCCCGTTCCGGTAGGTCCGAAGCCGACAGCTGTGGTGTAGGTCAAAAGCCCAAGAAACAGGGCGATCGCAACGACTACACCAATCGCTTTGTTCTTTTTCATGTTTCTTAATTCTCCTTTTCCTCGGCAGCGAGTGCTGCCTTTATCATGATCGCGCATTCGATACGCTTCCGCTGCAATTCACATCCGATATCATATGCATCGTTGATGGATTTGTGGAAATTCCAGGAGTTTGCCGCACATCCGCCGCTGCAATAGAATTTTGCAAAACAGTTTTTGCACTTTTCTTTTGCATAGACATTGCAGTTTTTAAACTCAGCCTGGATCTGTGGTGTTTTGATACCTTCCTCCACATTTCCCATCAGGAACTGTTCTTCCCCGACGAACTGATGACACGGATAAAAATCACCCCACGGTGTGACAGCGAGGTATTCTGTTCCGGAGCCGCATCCGGAGAGGCGTTTGTAAACGCATGGACCTCCCGTCAGGTCTATCATAAAATGGAAGAAATTGAATCCCCTTCCTTCCTTATGACGCTTGATCATTTCCTTTGCCAGTCTGTCATATTCTTCGCAGATTGCCGGAATATCTTCTTCCCGCAGTGCGTACTCCTCTTCCGGCTGAGCAACAACCGGCTCTACGGAGATCTGTTTGAAGCCCAGATCTGCCAGATGCAGGACATCGGATGCAAAATCCAGGTTGTGTCTGGTAAAGGTCCCTCTTACATAATATTTATCCTGATGTCTGCTCTCCGCAAATTTTTCAAATTTCGGGAGAATCAGGTCATAGCTTCCTTTTCCTTTGCGGAACGGACGCATGTAGTCGTGTACTTCTTTTCTGCCGTCGATGCTGAGTACGACATTTGCCATCTCACGGTTACAGAACTCCATAACCTCATCGTTTAACAGAACGCCGTTTGTAGTCAGTGTAAAACGGAAATTTTTGTTATGGATCTTCTCCTGCTCTCTTCCGTATGCAACCAGGTCTTTTACTACCTGCCAGTTCATCAGCGGCTCCCCGCCAAAGAAATCCACTTCCAGATTTCTTCTGCTTCCGGAATTTGCGATCAGGAAATCCAGTGCTTTTTTGCCGACTTCGTAGCTCATCAGGGCACGACGGCCATGATACTCACCTTCTTCTGCAAAGCAGTAACGACAGGCGAGGTTACAGTCGTGAGCAATGTGCAGGCAGAGTGCCTTCACAACAGTTGGACGGTTTTTAAATGCGTCGATTGCATTTTCATAGATATCTTCGGTAAACAGTGCCCCGGCTTCTTCCAGTTCATGACATTCTTCCAGTGCTTCTTCGATCTCTGCCGGAGCATAGCTGTTCGCAAGTGCTTTTAAGATCTCTTCTTTTGATTCTTTTTTTTCGAGGTATGGCAGTACATCGTACACCACATCATCTACGATATGTACGGAACCGCTGTTTACATCCATAACGATGTTAAAACCGTTGCTTTTATATTGATGGATCAACCCGTAATCCCCTTTCAGTTCTCCAGACGCTAAGAAACAGCGAGCAAGATGCCCGCTGCTTGCTTGTATGTCCTGTTATTATTTATTGCTTTCGCAGCTCTGATTTCCTACAGTGCAGGATGTCTTACATGCGGACTGGCAAGATGTCTGACATTCGCCGCATCCGCCTTTCTTTACTGTGTTCTGCAGACTTTTGGTATTTAATGTCTGAATATGTTTCATATTATCGCCTCCTTATCTTCGCTTACGCGGAAATTTAATTAGATTATAACATAATGTTCACAATAGTAAAAGCATTTTTTTTACAATAACACAACTTTTTCACAAATCCATGTTATAATAAGACACAATCATAGGATCGGCAACTGCGATCCGCATCCATTTTAATACAGTCGAAAGGAATAATTTAACTATGAAAAAGAAAGTTGCAACAGCTGCCATTGCAGCAATGACCATGACATTTCTGGCAGGGTGTTCTTCCAGGGGCACTTATGCCAAATACCTGACACTTGGCGAATACAAAGGTCTGAGCGTCACCAAAGTAAAAACGGAAGTAACCGATGACGATGTGGAGGCTGAGATTGAAAGTGCCCTGGATGAAAATGCGGAGTATACGGATGTAGACCGTGCCGCAAAAGACGGCGATCAGGTAAACATTGACTTCGACGGAAGCATTGACGGAGAAGCATGGGATTCGGATACCGACTACGATCTGGTGATCGGTTCGGAGGATTTCCAGCCGGAGTTCGAAGAACATCTGATCGGTGCAAAAGCCGGCGATACACTGGAATTTACGATCACGCTCTCGGATGATTACGATGGTGATTACGCCGGAAAAGATGCAGATTTCAAAGTAACGGTCAATGCGGTGCAGGAGATCAACGTTCCGGAACTGAATGACGATTACTGCAAGAAGTACACCGACTATGATACCGTTGATGAATACCGTGCCGGTGTCAGAAAAGAGCTGGAAGAATATTATGATGAGACAAACACCGAGACGGCCCAGAATGATCTGCTCTCCCAGATCCTTGAAAACTCCAAAGTTTCCGGTTATCCGCAGGATCTCTACGATAAATGCAAAGAAGAATATGATGCCAACAACCAGATTCTTGCAGACATGTTTGGTATCGATGTCTCTGACATTGCAGGCTCCGAAGATGACGTCAAGAGTGCCGTAGAAGAAATGGTTTATACGGAAATGCTGACGACCGCGATCGCAGAAAAGGAAAATATCGCCGTTTCGGATGATGAATACACCGACTACGTCAACTCCGTCTATGAGGACAGCGGCTACACTTCCGCAGAAGAATATGAAGAAGATTACACCAAAGACGAGACACTAAATACCATCCTCTATAATAAAGTTATGGATTTTCTGATGCAGAATGCAACCGTTACCGAAGTTTCTGAGGACGAGTACTATGAAGAAGATACCGAGATGGATGAGGAAGCGTACGATACCGAAGAAATCACGGAAAATGAGACAGATGCCGAAGATTTGGAGATGACAGAGTAATGTCCCAAAAAAAGAAAAGTATGTTGTTATTTCTGGTAGTTGCCCTCCTTCTTGTCCTGTCGCTTGTTGCTGTCTTTTTTCTGAACAGCCACAACGAACAGGGCGAGATCGCCCGTATTTATCAGGACGGTAAGCTGATCCGCGAAGTGTCACTGACCGATGTTGCCAGTCCTTATGAATTTCAGGTGGAGGCTTCGGATGGCGGCTACAACCTGATCCGGGTAGAAAAAGGGGCAATCGGCATCAAAGATGCCAACTGCCCGGACAAAATCTGCCAGCAGAGAGGCATGGTGTCGGATACCGGATATCCGGTCACCTGCCTGCCTCACAAGCTGGTTATTCAAATTGAACGCCTTACTGCCGCCTCCGATGGTATCGATGCGGTCGTGCAGTAAGAATCCTACTCTTCTCCTGCTCTTGCAGCGATCTCCTTATCCATGATATCTTTCGGTGCCTGCTCATAGCGTGCAAACTCATATGCGAAATCGCCGCTTCCACCTGTCATGGAACGTAACGTTGTGCAGTAGCCGTAAAGCTCCATCATCGGGATGTCCGCTTCTACGATCTGATTGCCTTTATGATCTGGATTCATGCCAAGCACACGGCCACGGCGTTTGTTCAGATCACCCATCACGTCTCCGGTAAATTTATCCGGAACGGTGACTTTCAAAGATGCGATCGGCTCCAGCAGTACTGGTGATGCCTCAAGGAATCCTTTTTTAAATGCCTGAATGGATGCGGTCTTGAATGCCATTTCAGAGGAGTCAACCGGATGATAGGAGCCATCATAAAGAATGGCTTTTACACCGACAACCGGGTAACCTGCCAGAGGTCCCTTTAATACAGCTTCCTGGACACCTTTTTCTACAGCCGGGAAGTAGTTCTTCGGAACGGCTCCGCCGACCACTTCCTGTTCGAATGCATAAGGTGTTTCCAGATCTCCCAGCGGCTCAAAACGCATCTTGACGTGACCATACTGTCCATGTCCGCCGGACTGCTTTTTGTATTTAGCTTCCACATCGGCACTCTTGCGGATCGTCTCACGGAATGCAACCTTTGGTCTTTCCAGTTCAATCTCGATTTTGTACTTCGTGAGCAATTCGCTCTGAATCATTTCAAGATGCTGGTCGCCCATACCATAGAGCAGTGTCTGACGGTTCTCAGAATCATTGACCACTTTCATTGTCAGATCTTCGTGGGAGATCTTCTGAAGTGCCTGAGCTACTTTATCCTCGTCCCCTTTGTTTTTTGCACGGTAGCGTTTGTAAGTATATGGAATGGAAACTTCGATCTTGCCGTAACGGATCGGTGTTGCCTTAGTAGAAAGGGTATCGCCGGTACGTGCCTTGTCGAGTTTGGCGATCGCCCCGATGTCTCCGGCATGAAGCTCAGGAATCTCGATCGGTTTGCTTCCTTCAAATACATACAGCTTATTCAGCTTCTGTTCTGCATCTTTGTCAATATTGAAAATGACATCATCACTCTTGATAACGCCGGATTTCACTTTGATCATAGAATATTTTCCGATGAACGGATCGACGATCGTCTTAAATACCTGTGCGGATTTTGCTTTTGCAAAATCATAATTTGCTTCAAAAATCTCGTTTGTCTTTGTATTGATGCCGGCTACATTGCGTTTGTCCGGACTTGGGAAATACTGAACAATGTCATCTAAAAGATTTGCCACGCCGCGGAGCTGAACCGGTGAGCCCATCGCTACCGGAACGATATCGCCGCTGGAAACGTTCTGTGTCAGTGCCATCATGATCTCATGCACGGAGAACTCTTCTCCTGCAAAATAGCGATCCATAAACTCTTCGCTTGTCTCTGCAACTGCTTCCAGCAGAGTTTCTCTATATTTTTCAAGATATTCATCCAGATATTCAGGAATCGGACATTCTTCTTTCTGACCTTTTTCCAGCCATTTTCTTCCTGCTTTCTTTACTACGTTGACATATCCTGTAAATTTCTCATTCTCACGGATCGGGAAGTGGATCGGTGCGATCTTTTTTCCGAACTGTTCCGTCAGATCTTCGGTGATCTTTCGGAAACTTGCATTGTCAAAATCCATATTTGTGATAAAAATCATGCGTGGGAGACTGTATTTCTCACACAGAGCCCATGCCTTCAAAGTACCAACTTCTACGCCGTTCTTTCCGTTTACAACGATCACGGCTGCATCTGCTGCCGCTGCTGCTTCTTCTGCTTCTCCTACAAAATCAAAATAACCAGGTGCATCCAGAATGTTCACCTTTACATCGCCCCAGGCGATCGGTACTAAAGAAGTGCTGATCGAGAATTTTCTCTTGATCTCTTCTTTGTCAAAGTCACTGATGGTATTACCGTCCGTCACATTTCCCAGTCTGCTTGTGATACCGCCAAGATACGCCATGGCTTCAACCAGACTGGTTTTGCCCGAGCCTCCATGCCCAAGGAGCACGACATTTCGAATTCTGTCTGTTGTGTAAACTTTCATGCTATTATCCTCCAATACAATTTATTCTTGATCTGCTCAAGTGCTTATGGGTATATTCTACTAAAAGATTTGAAGTTTTTCAAGCTTTTTATTCAAAATATACAAGTTTTTTACAAGTTTATCGAAATATGGTATATGAATCTGCTATTTTTCTTTTGAATTGTTCTTTTTATACAAACAATATAGACAATACAAGATATCAAGCTGAAATTTTTTGCCATTACCACACAATAATTTCTGCATTTTCACTTTAACGTGGAAAAGTGTTGACATTCTATTTTGGCAATAGTAAAATAAAAGCCAGCAAAAATGAAGAAAGACTGCCGATTTTTCGGCATACGATGAGGATGAAGAAATGGAAACAACCTTTACTGCCGGGTTTATTGGCCTTGGCCTGATCGGCGGCTCCATTGCCCGGGCTTTGAAAAAATATTATCCGGATGTGCAGATACTGGCACACACGAGAAGCCGCCATACAACCGAATACGCACTGGAACATGGCATCATTGATGAGATCTGTGATACAGTCGATGAACGATACCGCAAGTGCGATTACATTTTTTTATGTGCACCTGTGGAATGCAATGCTTCTTATCTGGGACTGCTGAAGCCGTATCTGAAAAAAGGATGTATTCTTACGGATGTCGGAAGCACAAAGACCAACATCCATAAAAAGGTAGAAGAACTGGGTCTGGAAGAATATTTCATCGGCGGACATCCGATGGCAGGTTCTGAGAAGACCGGAATCGAAAATGCCAAGGCTCTTCTTCTGGAAAATGCTTACTATGTTCTGACACCGGCTGCCAAAGTAACCGGTGAAATGGTCGAGCGATACCGTGACCTGGTAGCATCTTTAAAAGCGATCCCTCTGATCCTTACCTATGAAAAGCATGATTATGTTACGGCTGCAATCAGCCATCTTCCGCATATCATTGCTTCGTCCCTGGTCAATCTGGTCAAAGACTGCGATTACGAGGACGGAACGATGAAGAAAGTGGCGGCAGGCGGCTTTAAGGATATCACAAGAATCGCATCTTCTTCTCCGGAGATGTGGGAACAGATCTGTTCTGCCAACAGTGAAAATATTCTTTCCGTGTTAGATGAATATATCAACAGCCTAATCGAGATCAAATTTTCACTTGCGGAACATAATACACACGGTATCCATGATTTGTTTGAGACATCCAGGGATTATCGCAACTCGATCTCTGATTCCGGAAGCGGTCCAATCCCGAAAGCCTACTCGATCTACTGTGACATGGTGGATGAGGCCGGCGGGATTGCCGCACTTGCTACGATCCTTGCCACAAACGGTATCAGTATCAAAAACATCGGTATCGTACATAACCGTGAATTTGAAGAAGCAGTGCTCCACGTAGAATTTTATGAAGAAATGGCAAAAATAAAGGCAGCCGAGCTGCTTCGCAAATATCGTTATACTATATATGAAAGATAAAACAGGAGGCTTTGATGGAATTTCATAAAACAGAAAAACCGCTTCGCGGTGAAATTACCATTCCCGGTGATAAATCGATCTCACACCGCAGCGTTATGTTCGGTGCGATCAGTCAGGGAACAACAGAAATCACAAATTTTCTTCAGGGACAGGACTGTCTGTCAACCATTTCCTGTTTCCGAAAAATGGGGATTGAAATCGAAAATACTTCAGAACGAATTCTGGTTCACGGACGCGGGCTGCATGGCCTTACTGCTCCGACGGAAATCCTGGATGTCGGAAACAGCGGTACCACAACAAGGCTGATCTCAGGTATTCTCGCCGGACAGGATTTCACATCCGAACTGACCGGAGATGCATCGATCCAGAAACGTCCGATGGGACGCATCATCAAACCGTTATCCATGATGGATGCCACGATTGAAAGTATCAAAGGAAACGGATGTGCACCGCTTCGCATCAGCGGACACGCTTTAAAGGGGATTCATTACCAGTCACCGGTCGCATCTGCCCAGGTAAAATCCAGCATTCTGCTGGCAGGACTTTATGCTGACGGCAAAACTTCTGTGACCGAACCGGCATTATCCAGAAACCATACGGAGATCATGCTTCGTTCTTTCGGAGCCACGGTCACTTCTGAGGGGACTACCGCATCGATTCTGCCGGATCCGGATCTTCATGGACAGAAAATAGAAGTGCCTGGCGATATCTCTTCTGCTGCGTATTTTATTGTGGCTGCACTGATTGTTCCGGGATCGGAAATCCTGATCAAAAACTGCGGCATCAACGAGACAAGAGATGGCATCTTACGTGTCTGCCGTGCAATGGGAGCGGATATCACCGTCCTGAATGCACATACATCCGGCGGTGAGGCAGTTGCAGACCTTCTGGTACGCTACACGCCGGATCTGAAAGGCTGTGTGATCGAAGGAGATATCATTCCGACGCTGATCGATGAAATACCGGTCATTGCTGTTTTAGCTGCATTTGCAGATGGAACAACTACGATCCGAAATGCTGAAGAATTAAAAGTAAAAGAATCCAACCGCCTGGATATCATGGTGCATCATTTAAGTGAAATGGGATGTGATATCACAGGAACCGAAGATGGCATGATCATAAATGGAGGCAAAACGCTTCAAGGAGCCGTTCTTGACAGTTTTCTGGATCACCGCATCGCCATGTCCTTTGCGATTGCTTCTCTGGCATGCGAAAGCACTCTGACGATCCGGCGTGCCGACTGTGTCAACATCAGCTATCCTGCTTTTTATCAGGATCTTGAACGTCTTTGCCGATAAAAGTAAGAATCTTCTGATGCAGAACTGCATTTTCTTTTTTCAAGGAAACAGGTTTTGCTTCTTTATTTAAGAAGCAATGCCTGCTTTTTCCGGTTGTACATAATTTCCCATCTTTCTGATGATAAATTTCATAGCAAAATTCCAGAACGATCCCATTATACTTTGCAGCTGTCACTTTGATATCCACAAGATCATCAAAATGGACCATCTGACGATAAGTTGCTTCAACTTCAAGCACCGGAACGATGATGCCCTGTTTTTCCATTTCACGGTACGAAATCCCGCAGTGCCGCATCCAGTCGATCCGTGCTTCTTCAAACCAGCGGATATAGTTGGAATGATGTACGATGCCCATCTGGTCCGTTTCATAATACTGTACTCTGTGTGTATACATACAAAATCCACCCCTTATCAGATTAACCCATAATGTTTTATGGCAAATGCAATGCCGTCCTCTTCTACCGTTTTCGTTACAAATTCCGCATACGGTTCCAGAACATTACTGTGTACGCCCATGGCAACGGCATGTTTTACATACTGAAACATCGGAAGATCGTTGCTGCTGTCCCCGAACACATAGGCGTTTTCCATTGGAATGTTCATGTGTTCCAGAATATAGGCGATGCCGCTGGCCTTTGAAAAGCCTTTTGGGACAACTTCGAAAAATCCGTTCTGGCGGTCGATCAGATCCATATCTTTTCCAAGATTTGCCTTGATCGCCGCAAGATTGGTCTTCTGATCATAATAAAACACAAATTTATCATAATCAAAACGATCCTGTTCTATGTAGGTTTCGATTCCAAGACCCATCGGTGCGAAATAACGCCTGGTGTGTTCGATCCCTTCAAATCTGGTTATCCGCTTTGAAAAATAGCAGTCGTCCGTTGCTTCGAGGATCGGTTCTGCATGATTCTCCTGAAGCACACGGATAATCTCTCTTCCTCTTTTATGCGGTATAATACGGGAGAACATCACTTCATCGCCAAGCATGATGTAGGTGCCGCATCCACACAGATATCCGGAAAACGGTGCACGTTTTAATTCCATCGGAACGCTGCAGTAGCATCTGCCGGTATTGATAAAGGTCAGATTTCCAAGTTCAATCGTTTTTTTTAGAGCATCGAGTGCACTGTCCGGTATCTTTCCGGTCACATCACTTAAAAGCGTGCCGTCGATATCAAAAAATAATGCATTTCTCATGTTTCGTATCCTTCCTGAAATAAAGAATTGGTATGCTGTCTTTTCGGCAGCATTATACTATGCATCAAAAGATGCTGCAAAGTTTTTCTTATACTTTTGCATCAAAAAAAGCTGCCGGCTGACTTTTTGCTGTCAGCCAGACAGCGAACTTTTCATTCCCAGAATGCCGTTTCCTGCCTTTTGATTCCTGGCCAGGCCAGGTGGGTATCCGCAGCCGTATCCGTTGTCTTCCATTTACAAAAAACGGCATGACATTGTATAAAGCAATATAGGATTCCCTGTTATAACATTGCAGGTTCAAAATAACAGGAGTGTCGCACATCCCAGGTGGATTTCTCACTGGCTTTATTATACTCCAGTATATCCGATTTTTCAACTGAAAATTCAAGCAATTTTAGTTTCACGGTTCCCGCATGATGATACTGATCACATAACGGTTGTTCGGAAGATCCATATGTGTGATATTATCCAGACGAATCAGATCAACATCTACCCACAGCTGTTCTGCTGCAATCATAATGTTTGCGAGCATGATGCCGAAATCAAATTCGTTGTATTTGCCAAGCAGTCTGCGATGAGCGACGGTCTGTTTGGAAAAGACATGGACACGGTTTTCATAAACGACAAAACGCCATGGCTGACTGTTAAATGCAGACGGTGCCAGTCTGGCCACTTCCAGAAATTCTTTTACAAATCTTCTCGGAGGTTCTTTGACGGCACAGAGATCTTCCATGGATTCCCTTTTGGCATCCTCCTGATTCCGCACCATATCTACTTTCGGATATCCAATTGCCATCAGGATGACGCATCGCATGCCCTCTTTTGGCATTTCGCCTTTCAGATGTCCCATACCCTGGAAGCAGCTTCCAACACCTTTTGAAAACAGATAAAGCGAGATCTGCTGCATGATATAGCCGGCATTCATATCCGCTCTTTCTTTGTCCTCTGTATAGATCACAAGATAATAGGGAGCTGCTACATTGATAATACCGCCCAGCCTGGACTTTGCTTTTTTACTGCCCTGTGTATCGATCAGTTCGATGCTGGTCTCGATCCCCGGGAACAGCGGTTCCATTTCATGGTAAAACTGGATCATCCCTTCCAGAATGCTTGTCTCTACTTTATCCTTGCGAAAATTTCTGATTGATTTGCGTGTGTACACTGCTTCGTATAGCGTCATTTTGTCTCTCCTGCACTTTCAGCATCTTGTTAATAACTTGTAACAATATTGTAACATAGTTATTTAAATTTTCAACTACTTTTTTTATATTTTCCTGTATACTGAAGTTATAAGGTGTTTGGTACAAAGCGTCTCATCCAGAAAGCAAGAATGACATTTTGACCTTTTGATCCTGGCATCATTATCATTATGTATTTGGATTTTTTACAGACAAGGGGGTTTTTGTATGAGCAAAAAGCGAATCATTACCATTTCAAGAAGTTTCGGAAGCGGTGGTCGCATGATCGGTGAGGAACTGGCCAGAAGACTGGAGTATCATTTCTATGACCGCAATCTGCTGGATCTTCTCTCAGAGAAGACCGGTATCAGTGAACAGGGGCTGGAAAGTGCGGACGAGAAACTGCCGCAGAAGATTCTGGATCACTATGTTCCGACCAGAGTAACGGACTATAATACCAGCCACTATCTGTTCCGCATGGAAAGTAAACTGATCGAGGAGCTTGCAGAAAAGGAATGCTGTGTTTTTATCGGAAGGCTCGCAGACTGGATTTTAAAAGACCGCGACGATATGCTGAACGTATTTATTACGGCACCGGATGAAGACCGCATCCAGCGTATCATGGAAACAGAAGATGTTACGCAGACTCAGGCAGAGAAACTGATGGTGCAGATTGATAAAATGCGGAACAATTATTATTCTTATTTTACAGACCGCAAATGGCAGCATACGAAAGACCGTGACATCATCGTCAACAGTTCGCTTCTTGGCATTGAAGGAACGGTAGGTATGCTGGAGTATATTGTAAATGCATCAAATTGAGTTCGGATAAGAAAGGTTGTCAAATGTGCAAATGAAACTGCATTGCAAAATATAGTGCGTAAAATAATACAGCCATGATGAACTCGAAAACAAATCGCTCTGACGGTAGCAAGGCTTCCGTCGTGAGATTGTTTTCGAATCATCATGGCGTCCTATTTTTATAAAATTATTTTTATGGCGTTCCTTTGCACATTAAGAAAATCTCCGCCACATCTTTATTTTGCATCCTTCGGCACATCTTTGATGCTGAAGCTGATGCGTCCCATCTTGTCTTTTCCAAGGCATACAACTTTCACAACATCGCCCAGTGTCAGAACGTCTTCTACATGGTTGATACGCTCTTTTGCAATCTTGGAGATGTGTACCATACCTTCTTTTCCAGGAGCGAACTCAAGGAAAGCACCGAACTCTTTGATGCTGATGACTTTACCGGTGTAGATCTGTCCCTGCTCGTAATCGGTTACGATGATGTTGATCAAATCAACGGCTTTCTGCATCATGGCAGCGTCGGTTCCGCAAATGGAGACAGCACCTTCATCGGAAATATCAATCTTCACACCGGTCTCTTCGATGATCGCATTGATCGTTTTTCCTCTCTGTCCTACAACATCACCGATCTTTTCCGGATCGATCTTGATCTGGATGATCTTCGGTGCGTACTCGCCAACACTCTTACGCGGCTCTGCAATGGCTTTTGCCATGACTTCATCCATGATGTACATTCTTGCCTCGCGTGTTCTTGCGATAGCTTCTTCGATAATCGGTCTGGTAAGTCCGTGGATCTTGATATCCATCTGGATCGCTGTGATACCTTTCTTTGTACCTGCTACCTTGAAATCCATGTCTCCAAAGAAATCTTCCAGTCCCTGGATGTCTGTCAGAACGATGTAATCATCATCGCTCTCACCGGTTACCAGACCACAGGAAATACCTGCGACTGCAGATTTGATCGGTACACCGGCCGCCATCAGGGACATGCTGGATGCACAGATACTTGCCTGTGAAGTAGAACCGTTGGATTCAAAAGTCTCGGATACGGTACGGATCGCATACGGAAATTCCTCTTCGCTTGGAAGAACCGGAACGAGTGCTCTCTCTGCCAGTGCTCCGTGACCGATTTCACGTCTTCCAGGTCCTCTGGAAGGCTTTGTCTCCCCTACGGAGTAGCTTGGGAAGTTATAATGATGCATATAACGTTTGGAAATGACGTTTTCATCCAGCCCATCCAGTCTCTGAGCTTCGGAAAGCGGAGCCAGTGTGCAGACGTTGCAGATCTGTGTCTGACCTCTGGTGAACATGGCAGAACCATGTACTCTTGGGATCAAATCTACTTCTGCTGCCAGCGGACGGATCTGTGTGATCGCACGGCCATCCGGACGTTTGTGGTCTTTTAAGATCATCTTACGAACAGTTTTTTTCTGATACTGATAAACAGCTTCATCCAAAACAGCAAGCCATTCTTCATTCTCGGCAAAAGCTTCTTCCAGTTTATCTTTGATCTCACGGATGTTTGCTTCTCTTGTCTGTTTATCATCGGTAAACACAGCTTCTTCCATCTGTTCCGGTGTTACGATCTCTTTGATGGCTGCAAACAGTTCTTCCGGTACAGCACAGCTTTCATAGCTGTGTTTCTCTTTTCCACACTCGGCAACGATCTTGTCAATGAATGCAATCACCTGCTGATTGACTTCATGTGCCGCAAAAATTGCTTCGATCATCTTATCTTCCGGTACTTCATTTGCACCGGCTTCGATCATGATGACTTTTTCTCTGGTAGATGCAACCGTCAGAGCCATATCAGAAACTTGACGCTGTGCGGAGGTCGGATTGAATACGAACTCACCGTCGATCAGACCTACCTGTGTGGTAGCAGTCGGTCCGTCAAACGGGATATCAGAAATAGCAGTTGCGATCGCAGAACCAAGCATTGCAGTCAGCTCCGGGCTGCAGTCCGGGTCAACAGACATAACCATGTTGTTCAGAGTTACATCGTTGCGGTAATCTTTCGGGAAAAGCGGACGCATCGGACGATCAATGACACGGGATGTCAGGATCGCATTTTCAGAAGCCTTTCCTTCACGTTTGTTGAAGCCGCCCGGAATCTTTCCAACGGCATACATTTTCTCTTCGTATTCCACACTCAGAGGGAAGAAATCAATCCCTTCACGAGGCTTTTCGGATGCAGTAGCGGTTGATAATACGGTAGTATCGCCGTAATGCATAAATGCCGCACCATTTGCCTGTGCTGCCACTCTTCCGACATCAACGGTCAGAGTTCTTCCGGCAAGTTCCATAGAAAAACTTTTGTACATAATTACTCTCCTTTTCTTTTTCGCTGAATTTGTTTTGCTTTTACGGCAGCCTCTCCGAAACAACTGAAAAACATTTTATCATCAAAATATATCGTTAAAATACTTTTCAGTGGTCTCGGAATGTAAAGCAGCTGCCGGCTCGGTTTCTGTCAGGAGAAACCGTTCTGGAAGTTTACGCATACTTCAAGCAACGTAAACAGGGGGACGGAAATCGTTCCGTCCCCCCTGTGATTCCCAGATTATTTTCTGATACCAAGTTTTGCGATCAGTGCACGGTATCCTTCCAGATCTGTTTTCTTAAGGTAAGCAAGCAGACCACGTCTCTGTCCAACCATTTTCAGCAGACCACGTCTGGAGTGATGATCCTTCGGATGATTTTTCAGATGCTCTGTCAGCTCCTGGATACGTGCTGTCAGGATAGCGATCTGTACTTCCGGTGAACCTGTATCTCCTTCTTTTCTTGCATACTCTGCGATAATAGCTGTTTTCTTTTCTTTTGAAATCATGATATTTCCTCCTTGTTTTTCACACGCCGGATACTAAGAACAGGGTCGGAGTCGTCCTCAGCTCTGAATATCGGCTTAATTCATACTTGTTAAGTATAGCACAGTATGATAAACTACGTCAACCATTTTCGGTTGGCAAATAAAATAAAAATAAATGTTCCGGCAAGAACCAGGAAAATCCCAAGATAATAGAGGATTTTTGCCCGTCTCTCCAGATAATTTCCTCTTTCTATGATAAAAATCGATGGATTTGAAATCTTGTATCTGATATTCACTTTTTGATTTAGCACAAATTTGCAGGGATTGCTGCCGTAGCGATACCGTTTCCGTATCAGCACGCCGTCTGCATAGTAAGCAAAGACAGGATAAAAATAGTTGTGGACGCCTTCCTGCCGACCCTTTTCATCCGGATGGCCGGCCACGATCTCAACGACCGTTGCTTCTGCCCGCCCTTTATATTTTGCATGAATGTTGCGGTAGCGTCTGCACAGAAATCCCAGAAAAATAAAGATCACGCCAAGCAGCATCATAAGATCGCCAAGTATCCCGATACTATTTTTCAAAGAAGTACTCCTTTCCAAAAGCAATATCCGCCTGCATCTGATTTTTCAAGTGTTCGACAGAGTCAAATTTCATCTCAGGCCGTTTAAACTTCCAAAGTTCTACATCAATATTTTCTCCATAGAGATCTCCGTCAAAATCAAACAGGTACGTTTCTACTCCACGGAACGTCTCACCGATGGTCGGTTTGTAGCCGATGTTTGTCACACCGTAATATGCCTGTTCACCGATGCGTGTCCTGGAAAGATAGACACCGTTTGGCGGAAGCAGTTTTTTGGTGCTCGGTACCAGATTGGTGGTCGGCATGCCAAGTGTCCGGCCGATCTGCCTGCCGTGAAGCACTTCACCGGAAATAAAATAGCGATAGCCCAAAAGATCATTGACCAGTTCCATATCGCCTGCTTCCAGGGCTTCTTTGACATAGGTACTGCTGATATCTCTGCCTTTATACTGCTCTTTCTCTACGACTTCGACCTGAAAACCATATTTTTTCTGGAGCCAGAGAAGAAGAGTGGCATCTCCGCCTCGTTTATAACCAAAATGAAAATCTTTTCCGACAACAATCGATTTGGCATGCAGCCGGTTCACGAGGATTTCTCTTACAAAATCCTCTGCCTCCATACCGGATACCGACGGAATGAACGGACAGTCGATCAGATAAGAAAGTCCCGTTTTTTCCAACATGAACCGTTTTTCTTCGTCCGTCAGAACAAATCCGCTTTTTTTGCCGTTGATGGTAAACATTACGCTTTTCAGGTTCTTTTTTTCCAGAATGCGGGACAGAAGCTTCTGATGCCCTCTGTGCACGCCATCAAATTTTCCAAGTGTAACGGCTGTCTCCTCCTGGATATACAGTCCGTCAATTCCCTTCATGTATTCCATAATCACATTCCTATTTTATAAAAACATTTTTACCGGAAAAAACATGCCTTTTTCTTCCCGGTATTCATAGATCGCACAGAACTGTCCACCGGCATCGTATACGCGGATCCTGTCCTTTTTCAGCTCATCCACGTTCTGCCCTTCCGGCAAAAGGTTCTGTATCTCACGAACACGAAACGGATTGCCGTTTCTGAGGATCTTTTCCTGCTCTTCCAGGATCGATACGCACGGATACTGCATAAAAACAGCATCGACCGGCATCAGAATCTGTTCGATTTTTCCTGATTCCTGCAATTTTTCAATTTCAGGAAGTTTCAGGCTGTCTTTTAATGTAAAACTGCTGACACGGGTGCGGAGAAGTGATTCCATGCATCCGCCGCAGCCAAGCTTTTCTCCGATGTCATGGCAAAGCGTGCGGATATATGTTCCCTTGGAACAGGTAACGGTCATGGTGACAAAAGGCAGGGCGATCTGATCGATTGTAATTTCCAGAATCTTGATCTTTCTCGCTTTTCTCTCTACGGTTTTTCCTTCTCTTGCCAGATCGCAGAGCTTTTTTCCATTCACTTTCAGTGCGGAGTACATCGGCGGAACCTGTGCATATTCTCCAACAAAACCAAGGATCGCCTCACGTACCTCTGTTTCCGATACGGCTGCGTCCTTCTGTTCCAGGATTTCGCCGGTCATATCCTGCGTATCCGTGACGACGCCAAGGTGCAGAACAGCCTGATAGGTTTTATCTTTATCTGTTAAAAGCTCACACACTTTCGTTGCTTTTCCAAGACACACCGGCAGCACACCTTCTGCTGCCGGATCCAGGGTTCCGGTGTGTCCGATCTTTTTCTGTTTTAAAATCCCGCGGAGTTTTGCAACGACATCGTGTGAGGTATAGCCCTGTTCTTTGTATACATTCAGAATTCCGTTAAAAGTGTTCTTCTGTGGTGTCACTGTACTTCCTCCGGCATCTGTTTTGCAATCTCTCTGGTCAGGTTGTTTACCACATCATGCATGGAACCCTGCATGGTACATCCGGCTGCACGCACATGACCGCCGCCGCCGAAAAACTGTGCCACTTTCTGCACATCGATATAGGACTTTGAACGCATGCTGACTTTGTATTCCTGCGTGTTGGCCTCATACAGGAAAATAGCAACCTCTACGCCCTCCGTATTGCGAAGCAGTGCAGAAATACCGTCAAGATCCGTCGGGGTCACGCCGTAGAAATCAATGTCACGCTGACGCAGTCCGCTGATGATACATCTGCCGTCCATCAGCCGCATGCTCTCAAGCAGGGCACGCCCTGTGATCTGGTGCTGAAGGTATGTTTTTTCGAAATACGTTTTATCGAGAATGTCGGTGAATGCAATGCCTTTGTCCATCAGTTTTCCGGCAATCTGCATCGTTTTGGAAGAGGTGCAGGTATACTGGAAGACACCGGTATCGTGGGCGATTCCCATATAAAGAGCCTCTGCGATATTTTTGCCGATCTTATCTTCATCCAGAATATCATAGATCAGTTCACAGGTAGAACTTGCCTTTGCTTCGATATAATTGGTCTGTGCATAGCCTGGGTTGCTGATATGGTGGTCAATGCAGACCGTGCGTTTTGCAGTGTCAAAATATTTTGCAGACGCTCCGAGACGCTGCTTGTCCCCGGCATCCAGTGCAATGAACAAATCGTATACTTTCTCTTCCTCACAGGAATGTATGATCCGGTCGCTTCCTTCCAGAAACTTAAAAGAATCACAGATTTCTTCCAGATAGACCGTTGGCTGAACATCCGGAAATTCCTGCTGTATGTAGAGATAAAGTCCGATACAGGAGCCGACACAGTCGCCGTCCGGCCGAATATGGCCGGAGATCGCAACGGTCTTTGTATCCTGTAAAATTTCAGAAAGTTTAATCTTCATGCTCATCCTCTCTCTTTTCAGAATGACTGTTTACATCATCGATCAGTTTTGACATGCTGACACCATATTCAATGGACTGATCCAGCACAAAACGGATTTCCGGCGTATTACGGAGATTGATCGTATGTGCCAGTTTTCGTCTGATAAATCCTTCTGCACTTTTCAGACCTGCAATGGTATCCTGCTGGGCCTGTTCATTGCCCAGCACGCTGATCCATGCTTTGCAGGTCTTCAGATCCGGTGCAACTTCCACCGCAACGACTGATGTCATCGGATGGATTCTCGGATCTTTGATCTCCCCGCGGATGATATTTGCCAGTTCACGCTGTACTTCACCATTGATGCGGGTGTTTTTAATACTATGCTTTCTCATATTGACAAAACCTGCTTTCCTATCTTGGTACTTCTACCATAATATATGCTTCTACCTGATCCAGTTCGTGGACATCATTGAATTTCTCAAATACAAGACCACATTCGTATCCGGCTCTTACTTCTTTTACATCATCTTTGAATCGTTTCAGGGATGCCAGCGGTCCTTCAAAGATCTGTGTTCCTTCACGGGTAATACGGACAGAGCAGCCTCTCTGGAACGTACCGTCCAGCACATAAGAACCGGCGATGGTTCCGACACCGGAAGCTTTGAACAGCTGACGTACTTCTGCGTGTCCGATGACTTTTTCTTCGAAGATCGGATCCAGCATGCCCTTCATAGCTGCTTCTACATCTGCAATCGCATCGTAGATGACACGGTACAGTCTTACGTCCACACCTTCACGCTCTGCAGTTGCCTTTGCAGTTGCATCCGGACGAACGTTAAATCCGATGATGATCGCATTGGATGCACTTGCCAGGCTGACATCGGATTCGTTGATCGCACCGACACCGCCGTGGATGATCTTGACAACGACTTCATCGTTGGAAAGTTTCAGAAGACTCTGTTTTACGGCTTCTACAGAACCCTGTACATCTGCCTTTACAATGATGTTCAGTTCTTTGAGGTCACCTGCCTGGATCTGTGAGAACAGGTCATCCAGAGACATTCTTGCCTTTGTCTCTTCGAGCAGTCGTTCTCTTCCTTCACTTACGAAGGTTTCTGCAAAGTTTCTTGCTTCCTTGTCATTTTCGCATGCAACAAAGATCTCACCTGCGTTTGGTACATCGGAAAGACCAAGGATCTCTACCGGAGTAGAAGGACCTGCCTCTTTTACTCTTCTTCCCTTGTCATCCATCATCGCACGGACTTTGCCATAGCTGGAACCGCATGCTACCGGATCACCGACATGCAGCGTACCCTTCTGAACCAGAACCGTTGCTACCGGACCTTTTCCTTTATCCAGCTCAGCCTCGATGATCAGACCTCTTGCTGCACGGTTCGGGTTTGCTTTCAGTTCAGAAACTTCAGCAGTCAGAAGGATCATCTCAAGCAGTGTGTCGATACCTTCGTGTGTATGGGCAGATACCGGAACAAAGATCGTACTTCCGCCCCAGTCTTCTGGAATCAGTTCATACTCGGAAAGTTCCTGTTTTACACGGTCGATGTTGGCACTTGGCTTATCGATTTTGTTGATCGCAACGATGATCTCTGTGCCGGCTGCTTTTGCATGGTTGATCGCTTCTACAGTCTGCGGCATTACACCGTCATCTGCTGCAACAACCAGGATCGCAATATCGGTTGCATTTGCACCACGCATACGCATGGCAGTAAATGCTTCATGTCCCGGTGTATCCAGAAATGTGATCTTCTGTCCGTTGATATCTACGACATAAGCACCGATGTGCTGAGTAATACCGCCAGCTTCTTTTGCGATCACATGCGTGTTACGGATCGCATCCAGAAGAGAAGTCTTACCGTGGTCAACGTGACCCATAACACAGACTACAGGCGGTCTTGAAACCATGGTGCTCTCATCTTCCTCTTCTTCATGAAGAAGCTCTTCGATCACATCTACTTTTTCTTCTTTTTCTGCGATGCAGTTGAACTCCAGTGCGATCTCTTCTGCTTTTTCAAAATCGATCTCCTGGTTTACCGTTACCATAACACCTTCCAGGAAGAGCTTTTTGATAATCGCAGATGCCTGGATCTTCATAGCGTCAGCCAGCTCTTTGATTGTCATGGTTTCCGGAAGTGTGATGGTTTTGATTTCATCTTCCTTCTTCTCCTGTACCGGCGGTGTCGGCTGTTTTACCTGCTGCTTGTTATTCTTTCCGCCGCGGCCGTTATTATTCTTGGAATTATTTTTTCCTCCCTGACCCAAACGGTTGCTCTTGCTCTCGAATTTATCAACTTTATCCTGACGGTCGTTTCTTCCGCGGTCATTGCGGTTTCTGGATTCTTTGGTGATCGGTTTTTCTATCACTGCGGAACCGCCGCCCATACGGCTTCCCTGATTTCTTCCGCCGGATGGTCTCTGACCGTCATTTCTGCGTCCCTGACCCTGATTTCTGGAGTCATTATTGCCGTCACGGAAACGTCCGCCTCCATTCTGACCGTCTCTTCTTGGGCCTCCCTGCTGACCTGTGCGGTTCTGACCGTCGTTTCTGCGTCCCTGACCCTGATTTCTGGAGTCATTATTACCGTCACGGAAACGTCCGCCTCCGTTCTGACCGTCTCTTCTTGGTCCTCCCTGCTGACCTGTACGGTTCTGACCGTCGTTTCTGCGTCCCTGGCCCTGATTTCTGGAGTCATTATTGCCGTCACGGAAACGTCCGCCTCCATTCTGGCCGTCTCTTCTTGGGCCTCCCTGCTGACCTGTGCGGTTCTGACCGTCACGATTCTGTGTCTGACCATCCTGTCGATTATTCTTCTGGCCGTCGTTTCTGCGTCCCTGCTGTCCTTCTGTTCGATTTTGTGATCCTCTTGTGCCGCGTCCGATACCTGTACGGCTGTTCTGCGGATGAAATACCTGTGTAATATTTTTCTTTTTAGCAGGTGCTTTCTTTTCTTCTGCTGCTTCTGCCTTTCCTTCCGGCTTCGTCTCTTTCTTTCCGAATTTATCTTCTACCATAGCCACCTGTTCCTCTTCTAATGAATTCATAGGGCTTTTTACCTGAATGCCCTTTTCTGTCAAATAGTTCAAAATTTCTTTATTTTCTTTGCCAAGTTTTTTGGCCAGTTCATGTATCCTGATTCTCGCCATCACATCTACCTCCATCATTTTCCACCGGTAAATATTTCCGGACGGCATTTGCAAGTCCTGTATCTGTGATCGCAAGTGATGCCCGAAATTCTTTACCCATAGCTGCACCTAATTCAGCTTTTGTACCATAAAGATAGAACGGCACCTTATAATATTCGCACATATTCCGGAACTTCTTCTTTGTATTGTCCGAAGATTCCGTGGATACGATAACCAGTGCTGCACAACCCGTTTTGACCGCTTTTTCCGTAGAAAATTCTCCGCTGGCCGTTTTTCCGGCTTTCTGTGCAAGACCGATCATAGAGAGCACTCTATTCTGACTCAATCTTTTCAATCTCCTTCTTCAGGCTGTCATATATCTCCGGCAAGATGCCGGTTTTCAGTGAACGCTCGATCCCGTGATTTCTGATCGCTTTTTCAAGGCATTCCCCGGATCTGCAAATATATGCACCTCTGCCGTTTTTCTTTCCTGTCGCATCCAGGATGATCCCTTCGCTTTCTGTTTTCAGGATGCGGATCATCTCCCGTTTGCTTTTCATTTCCTGACATCCCACGCATTTCCGCATGGGGATTTTTTTAACCTGACTCATGTTTTACTCCTGATCGCCTTCTTCATTCAGCATATCTTCCGCTTCTTTGTCAGAAGTTTCTTCGTATGCTTCTTCATAATCAAAAGTATCCTCATCTGCTGCTTCTGTATCAGCGTCTTCTTCGTAATCGCCCTGCATCAGATATTCATCCAGCTCGCCGGATTCTCTTACCTGTGTCTCACTCTTGATATCGATCTTGAATCCGGTCAGTTTTGCTGCCAGTCTTGCATTCTGTCCTTCTTTTCCGATTGCCAGAGACAGCTGATAATCCGGAACGATCACTTTTGCGGTCTTCTCATCGTCATCTGCGATAACAGAGATTACTTTTGCCGGACTTAATGCATTCTCGATCAGGATTGCCGGGTTTTCATCCCAGTTGATGATATCGATCTTTTCTCCTCGCAGTTCTTCTACGATCGTATTGACACGCACACCGTTCATGCCGACACATGCTCCGACCGGATCTACATCCGGATTGTTGGACCAGACTGCCATCTTTGTTCTGCTTCCGGCTTCTCTTGCAATACTCTTGATCTCTACAGTACCATCTTTTACTTCGGTTACTTCGGACTCAAACAGACGTTTTACCAGCTCCGGATGGGTACGTGATACAACAACTTTCGGTCCCTTCGGTGTGTCTTTTACTTCCAGAACGTAAAGCTTGATACGCTCGGTCGGGCGGAATACTTCACCTTTTACCATTTCATTTTCCATCAGGACGGTATCTACTTTACCAAGGTTTACGCTGACATTTCTGCCGACATAACGCTGAACAATACCGGTAATGATATCCTTTTCTTTCTGATAATATTCCTCAAAAAGTACTTTTCTTTCCTCTTCACGGATTTTCTGAAGGATCACGTTCTTGGCATTCATGGTAGCGATACGTCCGAATTCTTTGGATTTGATCTCTACGTTTACGATATCACCAAGCTCATATTTGGAGTTCAGCTGTTTTGCGTTTTCCAGGCTGATCTCCATGATCGGATCTTCTACTTTCTCTACAACCGTCTTTTCTGCGTGCACGTTGAACTCACAGGTTACCGGATCAATAAATACCTTTACATTGTCTGCTTTTCCAAAGTGGTTTTTACATGCCTGAAGCAGGGACTGTTCGATTGCTTCCAGAAGGGTATCCTTGCTGATGTTTTTTTCTTTCTCCAGTACATTTAATGCTTCCAACAACTCGCTATTCATTTTCTTTTATCCTCCTATTATGTTTAAAAATCAAACGCCAGTCTTACCAGTGCTGTCTCGGAACGCTGGAACGTCATTTCGTTGTCTTCTATCACTATGGTGAAGCTGTCTTTGTTGAATTCTTTTAAGATACCTGTGAATTCTTTCTGTTTGTCGATGGCACGGAAAGTGCGGACTTCGATCTCTTTTCCGATGCTTCTTTGGAAATCTTTGTCCTTTTTCAGCGGACGTCCAAGTCCCGGGGAACTCACTTCCAGAATGTAGGAATCTTCGATGTAGTCTTCTTCATCCAGTTTGTCACTCAACGCTCTGCTGATCACTTCGCAGTCATCTACTGCAATCCCGCCCGGTTTGTCAATATAGGCACGCAGATACCAGTTACCGGCCTCTTTTACGTATTCTACATCGACAAGCTCGAACCCGTGTGCATCCACAAGCGGCTGCAGCAGTTCTTCTGTCTTTGCTTCATAAGTCTCTCTTCTTGTCATTCGCTTCACCCTTTCTTATACAACAAGAATGAGTGGGCGAACTGCCCACTCACACTCTGGTAATCTTCTATCATCGCTCCAATTATAACACTACTGCTGTTAAAATGCAAGACTTTGTTGAAAATTTCTTATTATTTAATTTTTGCACTTTTTGTCTGTTTTTTATCAGGAAACCCTCGTTTTGACTGCTTTTGCATCTCGTTTGCTGATCCGCAGGCGATTTAAATGTACTTCTTTGTCTTTGTATATAGCGATGTCATCTCCGTTCGGTGTAAGCAGATGTACCTGCAAAAGCTGATCTTTCGCATTCATCTTCATACCGCGGACACCGATTGCCGCCTTCTTTTTGACCGGAACTTCTTCCAGCATAAAACGCAGGAAATAGCCATCTGTGCTTTGCAGGACAATCTGTTCTTCCTCACCGATCAGTAAAACTGCAATCAGTTTATCGCCATCCGTAAGTTTTGTGGATGCGATCGTCCGTTTGGAGACATCAAATTCCGTCCCCTCTACCTTTTTGATCATGCTCTGCTGCGTTGCAAACAACAGATTTGTGCTCTTGACCGCATTCAGGCCTTCGATGCGAAGAATTTCTTCTTCCGTACTGGAATAATTGCAGAGATTGTCAAGCGGTGTACCTTTGTCACGGAAACGTCCATAAGGAAGATCTGCCACTTTCAGAAGATGCAGACGTCCGGTATCCGTAAAAATACAGAGCTTGTCGGTATTCAGGCAATGCACCACAAAACGGCTTTCCGCATCTGCTGATTCTTTGTTCCGTTCATATACCGAAAGATCCACGCTTCTTGTATAGCCAAAGCGGTCGATCAGAACCACCACTTCCGCTTCCTCCATCTTCTTCTCTTCAAAAACAGCTGCTTTTGCATTCTCAATGGAAGTTTTCCGTTCAGAAGCATATTCCTTTTTCAGACGATCCAGATCTTTCATGATCACTTTTGCCATAGAACGGTAGTTTGTCAGAATATCTTCGTAAGCAGCAATGTTTTTCAGGGTCTGGGCATGCTCCGCCTCCAGTGCCTCAATTTCCAGCCCGATCAGTTTGTAGAGACGCATATCCAGAATGGCATTTGCCTGATTCTCCGTAAAATGCAGTTTTGCCGCAGCTTTTTCAGATGCTTTGGTACGGAAACGGATTCCTTCTGTTATGCCTTCCACCAGACATTTTTTTACCTGATCGCGGTTTTTGCTGCCACGCAGGATCTCAATGATCAGATCGATCACATCGCAGGCTTTGATCAGTCCCTCCTGGATCTCCTGTTTCGCTTTTTCTTTACCAAGAAGATTTTTATATTTTCTGGTTGCCAGTTCAAACTGAAAATCAATGTGATGTTCGATGATCGCTTTTAATCCCAGCGTTTCCGGTTTTCCGTTTGCCACGGCAAGCATATTGACACCGAACGTGTCCTCCAGTCTGGTCTTTTTGTAAAGCATATTGATGATATTCTGCGTATCTGCATTTTTCCTGAGCTCCAGAACGATCCTTATACCGTCTTTCGAGGACTGATTGGAGATATCGACGATATCTGTGGTGGTTTTGTTCTCTACCAGCCCTGCGATATCATTTAAAAATTTGCCGATATTTGCCCCCATCATGGTATATGGGATCTCTGTGATCACAATGCGTTCTTTTCCGCCTTTGAGCTTTTCGATTTCCACACGTCCACGCAGGCGGATCTTGCCTGTCCCTGTCTCGTAAACGGAAAGCAGATCGTCTTTGTTGATGACAATGCCGCCGGTCGGAAAATCCGGACCCTGAATATACTGCATCAGTTCTTCCGTCGTGATCTTATGATTTAAAATCGTTGCCTTGACGGCATCGATCACCTCGCCCAAATTGTGCGGCGGTGTGCTGGTCACCATACCAACAGCGATTCCTTCTGATCCATTTACGAGAAGATTCGGAAGCCGCACCGGAAGAACCTGAGGTTCTTTTTCTGTTTCATCAAAGTTTGGTCCAAAATCCACCACATCTTTGTCCAGATCCGAGAGAAATGCATCCTGAGTCACTTTCTGCAGGCGTGCCTCTGTATATCGCATCGCCGCTGCACCGTCACCCTCGATCGAGCCAAAATTTCCGTGACCGTCCACTAGAGGCAGTCCTTTTTTAAAGTCCTGTGCCATCACAACCAGAGACTCATAGATCGAGCTGTCGCCATGCGGATGATATTTACCCATCGTATCTCCGACAATACGGGCACATTTACGATAAGGGCGGTCATAGCGAATGCCCAGTTCATACATATCATAAAGTGTTCGTCTCTGTACCGGTTTCAGTCCGTCACGCACATCCGGCAGTGCCCTTGAGACAATGACACTCATTGCATAATCAATATATGATTTTTGCATCAGCTCCGAATACTCTGTTCGGATGATCTGTTCCTGTTCTCTATCCATGTCGTAACTTTCTCCTTATTTCAATCCTGTTCTTGTGATTCTGCCATCAGATGCTTCATCTGTTCGAAGCGATTCTATATTTTGTTTCGTTCTATATATCCAGTTCTGCATCCTGAGCATGTTCATAAATAAATGCCTTTCTTGGTGGAACATCGCTTCCCATCAGCATTTCCGTCACATCCGAAGCCATACGTGCATCTTCGATCTCCACCCTTTTCAGAATACGTGTTTCCGGATTCAGTGTGGTCTCCCAGAGCTGCTCGGCATCCATCTCGCCGAGACCTTTATAACGCTGCAGCGTGAAATTGCCTTTATGTGTTTTGCGGTAACGCTCCAGTGCTTTATCGTCGTACAGATACTCTTCTTCTCCTCTGGAAGGCATCGCTTTGTAAAGCGGCGGCATTGCGATATATACATGTCCTTCATAGATCAGATCCGGCATAAAACGATAAAACAGCGTCAGAAGCAGGGTTGAGATATGAGCACCGTCCACGTCGGCATCTGCCATGATCACGATCTTATCGTAACGGAGTTTTGTGATATCAAAATCATTACCGTATCCTTCTGAGAATCCACAGCCAAATGCATTGATCATTGTTTTGATCTCGGCATTAGCAAGAACCTTATCAATACTTGCTTTTTCGACATTCAAAATCTTACCGCGAATCGGCAGAATCGCCTGGAAATTACGGTTTCTTGCCGTTTTTGCAGATCCCCCCGCAGAATCTCCCTCCACGATAAAAATTTCGCATTTTGAAGCATCGCGGCTTTCACAGTTTGCCAGCTTTCCGTTGGAATCAAAAGAATATTTCTGCTTTGTAAGCATGTTTGTTTTTGCTTTTTCTTCTGTTTTGCGGATTTTGGCTGCTTTTTCCGCACAGGAGAGCACGCTCTTTAATACTTCCAGATTTCGGTCAAAATAGCGGACCACCTCATCTCCTACCACCTTCGCCGTTGCTTTTGAGGCATCCTGGTTATCCAGCTTGGTCTTTGTCTGACCTTCAAATCGCGGAGCCGGATGTTTTATAGAAACAACCGCCGTCATACCGTTTCGGATATCTGCTCCGGTAAAGTTGGCATCCTTTTCTTTTAAAATCCCAAGCTCTCTTGCATAAGTGTTCATCACCGTGGTAAACACGGTTTTGAAACCGGTCAGGTGCGTGCCGCCTTCTGCATTGTAAATATTATTGCAGAAACCAAGTACGTTTTCATGGAATTCATTGACATACTGAAATGCACATTCTACATGAATGCCATCCGCTTCTCCACACAGATAAACCGGCTCGTGGATCGTTTCCTTTTTCTTATTTAAATCCCGGATATAGCCGACGATACCGTCCGGCTCATGAAACGTGACCGTCTCTTTCTCCTCATCCCGCAGATCCTTGAATACGATCGTAAGATTTGGATTCAGATAAGCAGTTTCGTGCAGCCTGCTCTTTACTTCTGCTGCCGAAAAACGAGTCTTTTCAAAAATCTCTGCATCTGGAAGAAAACGAATCCAGGTTCCTGTTTCTTTGGTCTTTGCAATAACCGGGAGCAGGCCGTTTTCCAGTTCGACCGTCGGAATCCCTCTCTCGTAATGGTCATAGTGCACGCAACCTTCACGGCTTACTTTTATTTCCAGCCATTCGGACAAGGCATTTACAACGGAAGATCCGACACCATGCAGACCGCCGCTTGTCTTATAGACCGAATTATCAAACTTACCGCCTGCATGCAGCGTCGTGAAAACGAGACGTTCTGCCGACATGCCTTTTTCGTGCATGCCCACCGGAATACCACGTCCATTGTCTTTGATGGTTGCAGAGCCGTCTTTTTCCAGTGTCACTTCAATGCGATCACAGAAACCAGCCAGATGTTCATCCACCGAGTTATCTACGATTTCATATATTAAATGATTCAAACCCTTTCTGGAAACGCTGCCAATATACATCCCAGGACGCTTCCTGACAGCCTCCAGACCTTCCAGTACCGAAATACTGCTGGCATCATAGGTGCTTTTTTTTGCCATATTTTCCTCCTTGCTCAAAAACATGCTTGTTCTTATCACACCCCAAAACAAATGTTCTCTTATGGGGCAAAGAAAAAAGCTGCTTTGTTTTCTAACAAAACAGCCTTCTTAGCAGTTCCAAGGGGAATCGAACCCCTGTTTTCGCCGTGAGAGGGCGACGTCTTAACCGCTTGACCATGGAACCTTATCTTTTGTTTTTTGTCTTGCCTCAAGACTCCTTAATAATATACCATGTTTCAGGAAATGTCAACACCTTTTTTTAATTTTTTTAAACTTTTTTATTTTTTGGAATTTTCACGTTTTTTCTGCATGATACAATAATTCCAAAGATTCCAAAATCAAACATACAGAAGCATTCCTGTGCTGTCTTTTTAAGATACCAAAATGGTAAAGAAAAAGGAACGATACCGAAGTACCGCCCCTCTTCTTTCATTTAATTATAAGTTTTCCATGCTTTGAAAATCTTATTTTTTAATTTTAACTCTTTTTGCTTTGCTCATTGCACTGATCAGTTTTCCTTTGATCGTTGCAATCTTGTAGTAATAAGTCTTACCTGCCTTCAGCCCCTTCTTGTTTGTGACAGAAGTTGCGTTCTTTCTGGTAGTAGCTACTTTTTTGTAACCGCTGTTCTTCTTGGTAGAACGATATACAACAACCTTTGCACCTTTTACTTTCTTCCAGCTCAGTTTTGCGTTCTTAGATCCTGCTGTTGCTTTCTGGATCTTCGGAGCTTTTGCAAGTTTCACTGCTACAGCTGCACCGGCTTTGCTTACAACCTTGCCGTCTTTGGAAACTGCCACTGCGTAGTAAGAAGTACCTTTGACTGCTTTCTTATCTTTTACGGTCGTTTTGCCTGCTGCGGTTGTACCAACCTTGGTTGCCTTGCCCTTTACTACACGGTATACATCGTAAGATGCTGCATCTTTTACTGCTTCTACCGTTACATTTACAACAACACCTGTTTTGGTAACTTTTGCTTTTGCTGCTTTTACCTTCGGTGCATCCAGAGCAACTGCAGGAGTCTCTGCCTTCTTCAGGGCTGCCTGTGCATTTCTAAGTGCCAGTGTCAGGCTTTCCAGGGTTGCTTTATCTGCATCTGCCGGAGCATTTTTCAGTGCCTTGTAAGCTGCATCAAATACTTTCCAGCTTGCTTCTTCATAATCTTTCTGTCCTGCATCTGCAATCGCTGCTGCGTCTTTCAGTGTGTTGGCTGCGTTTTCTTTTGCTTTTTCCAGATCAGCTTTTTCCTGAAGTACCAGAGCATCTTTTGCATCATTCAGATCTTTGATTGCCTTTTCAAGTTCTGCTACGGTTACTCCGTCTTTGCCCGGAACATCTTTCACTGCTTTATATACTTTCACTGCATTATTATAAGATGCTACTGTATATTTGTTACCATTTGCCATCAGATCATCATAAACAGCTGTCAGCAGACTGTTCAGTTCTTCTTTCTTAGCAGCAACTTTGGTCTTCAGACCTTTCTTCGCATCGCTGATCGCCTGGATCGCTGCTGCGATGTCTGATTTCGATGCATTTGCGTCCTTTGACAGTGTATCTGCCGTTGCCAGAGCTGTTTTCAGCGGTGCGTAGCTTTCTTCTGTATAATCCGCCTCTTTTATATCCTTTACAGCATTGATCGCTGCTGCCAGATCTGCCTTATCCTGTGCAGACGCTTTGTTTGTTGTAACAGTCAGTGTGATCTCTTTTGTGCTTGTCTTGGTTGCATCAGATGCCAGAGTTGCCGTTACTTTTACTTTTGCTGTACCTGCTGCTGTCACTGTCACTGCATTGTCTTTTACAGTTGCACCTGTTGTACCTGCGTCTGTTACTGTGTAGGTATAGTTTACAGTTCCGTCATGTCCTTCTACCTTGCAGTCACCGGTTACCTGTGCTTTTGCACTCAGTGTTACGGTCTTGCTGTCTGCTACGTCAAGATCAATCGTCTGATCTGCAACACCTGTGATCTCGCCAACTACACAGGAGCAAACAATTTTTGCAGTTTTCGGGAATGTCTTGGTAACGGTCATGGTCTTTCCGTCTGCTGAAATCGTAACGGTTGCACTGTCTACGCTTGGTTTGCTGATGTCGGTAAATTTAAATCCGGAACGAGCCGTGTATACGGTTGTTGCAGTATATGCTGTCTCTCCGGCAAACTTGGCATCTTTTTCAAGAGCAGTACCGTTTGCTGACCATGTTGTCACTGCTGTGTATGGAATTGCAGAAATATCAGCATCTGGTGCCACCTTTTCCAGAGCGGCCTTGATCTCATTATAAGATTTTGTCAGACCTTCTGAATAATCGGTGCCTTTGTAAAGTTTGATATCTGCAATCCTACCATCTACCTGATCCAGTGTGGAGTATTTAACACCGTTTCCATCTGCCTCGTGGTTTGTACTCTTTTCAGTATTGTATCCGATTGTAAAGATACTGGATGCATAAGATTTAAATACAACCTGGTATCCATCTGATGCATTTACTCTTCCCGGTGTAGCTTCACCAGCTTTTCCATCTACATAAAGCTGCATATTTGTTCCGGTATATACCAGTGCGATATCATGCCATTCTCCCCAGAAGGTATCGGCATCATATTTATACTGTACCTCCGGCCATTTACCTTGTGCATCGCAGCAGTACAGGATCACGCGGTTGTTTGCACCGTCTACCTGGATACCATACTGAGAATCCATCTTACCAAGGATATTTACAACTTCATCAGTTTTATTCTTCAGTTTTACTTTTGTGCGAAGAACCATCGGTGTATCGCCGGATACATCAAATTTATCATTGTTTGCTCCGTTGTTCGGTGCAGTCAGTCTTCCCTGGAATGCCAATACGCCGCCATCTTCAACGACCGTTGTCGGAACGTCATCTTTCACTTCCAGTGTAGCCGGTTTCGCAGACTGGTCTTCCATTGCAACATAGCTTGGTACTACTGCAGTTTCTCCGGCTACCGGTGCTGTATAAGAAAGCCTCGGTGCTGTGATCACAGAATCTTCGGTAACTGGCGGAGCCGGTGTTTCAGCTTTTTTCAGTGCTTTGATCGCATTTGCCAGTGTATCTGCGATTTTCTGAACATCCTCATCTTTTGTCTCATCGGTAACAGCATTTGCTGCTGCCAGAGCTTCTTCGAACACTTTGTAAGAATCTTCTGTATATTTATCAGCGGATTCTACTTTTTCTGCATCTGCAAGTGCTGCCGCAAGAGCTTTGCGTGCCTCGGATTCTGACGGAGCTGCATCCTTTTCACCGATCACGCCGAATTCTGCTGCGTTAATGTATTTACTTGGCTCAGCACCGGCTGTCTTGATGACTTCAACTTTTACATCTGTGACATCTGCGTATTCTGTGCCAAATTCTAATGTTTTTTCAGCAAAGTTCTGATCTGCACCTTCTGCATCTTTCTTTACATAAGTCCATGCAGTATCACCTTCTGCCTTTCCTGCCGGAGTCCAGTTTGTACCGTTGTCTGTGGATACAAAAACTTTGCATTCAGAAATCGCACCACTTGCAATATTTCCTGCATTATCATAAAGATTTCTCGGTATGTAAGTAAATGCTTTCACCGTTGTAGCTTTTGCCAGCGTAATAGTATATGTATTATTACCGGTCAGTTTCCCGTCTGCATAAGTTGCCTTTGGTTTGGATGGATCGCTCCAGTTTGTATGCCAGTAGGTATCCGTTTTTCCATCGAGTGCATTACTTGTTGCACCATCTTCACCTTGATTATCGTGTATCCGCTCTTCACTGTCGGCCTTACCAGTCAGCCCTTCCAGTTTTCCGTACTCTTTATCTGATGGTTTTGTTGTCTCTGCCGGTACGCTGAAAACCAGAGTCAGAGTCATGGTTTTTCCTTTCTCTGATATAACTACATCTGATGCATTTACAGCAACTTCTTTCTCTCCAACCTGGATTTTCTCCGGAATACTAGTTTCATCAAATATATTTCCTTCTTCTGCTTTCAGAGCGATTGTTAAAGTATAATTCTGTTCGGCTTCAAATTTTGTTACTGTGTTGCCATCAGAATCTGTCCATGCAGTTGCAACGGTGTATCCTTTCGGATCAGTCGCAGTTACGTCAGCAGGTTTCTCCCCTGTTACAGGTGCGACTGCTGTAAGTACAGGTTTACTGATGACTTTATCTTCTGCAACAACTTCTTCTGCTTTATAAATATCAATCGCTGCGGCATTAATATAGGCATCTGTCTGATCGCCTGCTGAATGTTTTACTTCGATACGGATATGTTTTGCTGTTTCCGGCGAGAATGTCACATTTTTTTCATCAGAATTATTCTCCCAATCTGCTGTTGCCACCTGCTTCCAGTCTGTGATCGCAGAAACGTCATTAACATCTGCATTGGAGATATAAATATTGGCAGCGGTAATTCTTCCGTTTGCAACACCATTTCCTGATCCCGATCCCTGACGAGGCAGATAAGCAATCTTTCCGATCGTTTCAGAGTCTGCAAGGTTGATATACAGATTGTTTCTGGAAATCAGTTCAGTCGGAGTAGTCATCGTTCCAGGACGTACTATTTCAGTAAATCCTTCATCTGCGGCAACTGTTCCGCCGTTTCCGCCCCAGCTTGAATGGTATCCTGTAGCTTCATTGTTATCCACAAGATTCTTCAATGCTGCATCGCCCTGGGAGGAACACTCTGCTTTTGCCAAAATATTGCCACTGTCTATTTTTGTATTGTCATCCCTGTATACATAAAGTTCTTTGCCGGAAATAAAAGTATTGTTCGGATTACCTGCAGTGTTCAGTACTTCTATCTTAATTTCTTTCACATCACTTATTGCATCTGTAAATTCTATCGTTGCTTTACTTTCTGTAAAACTCAACGTATATGGATCTTCCTGTACTTTCTTGAATTCTGCATTTTCGGCTGATGTCTTATAATAAATATTGCATTTTTTAATCGTACCATTATTGCCTGCACCATTTGAAACATATTCCAATTTTTTGACAGTTGATGCTTCAGTCAAAGTCAAGGTGATATTGTTGTTCGAATTCATGATAACTTCGCCGCCCTGTTTAACCGGCTGATTATCACCTTCCCATGCTGAATGCCAGTAGTCGTCTGGGTTTCCATTTAATACAGCATTCATTGTATTTGTTCCATCAGCACAATCTGCTGAAGCTGTCAGACCCTCTGTAAGTTTTGTATAATTATAATTCTTTGTTTCTGCTTCTTCCGAAGCTGCAAGAGCACTCAATGCTCCAAGTCCGGATACCGGTGCACTTGTCACAACCATAGTACCTACCAGTAATCCTGCTAAAACCTGTTTGAATTTCATACGTTTTTACCTTTTCCTTTCATAAATATTTATGGCAGACATCTGTATCGCTGTCTGCTTCTCCCTGTGGTAACTGCTGTTACTGCACTGTGAAACATCTCATGCTGTTCAACTCTTATTTTATTCCAAGACTTCTTCGCCTCAAAACTAGGTATAGTATACTATACTTTTCATTCTATTTCAAGTCTTTTTGTAATTTATTACCAGTTTTATCACCAATATTGCGTTTCTGTTTTATTATTTGTGCTGCTTTTTTAATTATTTTCTGTTATTTCCTGCATTTTTCGTGCATATCAAAACCATTTTTTTGAGAATTCTTTTGCTGCACAGGTATATCAAAAGCAGGTGTATCTGCTTTATACCGCTGATACACCTGCCTGTTTTTTAAATCATATACTATATGCCGGATATCACACCAGTTTGACGTAAATTACTCAATCGGATCTGTTTCAATGATAAATTTCACATTGCTGTCCACACCGGATGCTTTTCCACTGAAAGTATCATATGTGCACTCATCAGAGCTGAGTGCTTTGATGCGGTCGATCACCGTGAGCAGATCATCTTCTACGGTTTCTTTGAGTTTCTTGGTGCCTTTTTCTTCGAATTCAGAAGTTCCGTCTGCCAGTTCTTTTGCTCCGTCTGCCAGCTGGCTGATACCGTCCGCTACCTGTCCGCTTGCAGTCTGCAAAGTGCCGGCTCCGGTGAAGAGTTCATCTGTTCCTGAAAGCAGGGTTGCCGAACCGTCTGTCAGTGCTGCATTGTTGGATACCAGTGTGGAGGCTCCTGCCGAGAGCTGTGTGGAAAGCTGAGATACACCGCTTGCCAGCTGTTTGGTTCCTTTCTGCAGTGTCTTGACTCCTGCATTCAGTACCGGTGCATTCTGTTTCAGTTCTTTTGCTCCGGATGTAAGCTGATCGTTGTATGAGCCAAGTGAATCGAATCCGCTCAGCAGACTTGCGATTCCGGCTCCCGCACTCGGAAGAGATGCAGTCTGTGTTTTCAGAGTCTTTACATTTCCGGCAAGTGTGTCGATTGCAGCATCCAGTCCCTGCATGCCTGTATTCAGTACTTTGACACTGGTTGTCAGCTGTGTCATCGGTGCTTCCGGAATGCTCACACCGGAAAGTGTTGCCAGTTTTGTCTGCATGCCATCCAGTTTTGTGCTCATCTGTCCAGCTGCACTCTGAAGGGTCTCAAGGCTGGTCTTCATATTCTGAAGTGTTGCAGTCAGTGATGCCGTGTCGATACCCGGCATGCTGATTTCGACATCCGGTGCCGTTACCTGATCTACCGCTGTCACGCCAGTAGTATCTGCAGATACGGTGGTATCCACTTTGGATACGCTCGGCAGATTTGATTTTGCAGCGGTCAGAGAATTTACCAGATCTGTATTGCCGGCTGCCTGTGCTGCTGCAATCGCTGTATCAAGAGCGGCTCTTGCACTCTCAATCTGACCATTCGCCGTGTCAATCTGACCATTTGCCGCTGCCACCTGGCTGTTTGCACTTTCAACTGCAGAATTCACAGAGGATTTTGCTGCATCGAGTTTACTGTTGCGGTCTGCAATCTGTGCATTGACATTCTGAACGGATGTGCCCATTGCTGTTGCGATCGCAGTCTGTGCCTGTGTCTGTAAAGTAGTAAGGGCAGTGCTGATTGTCTGAAGCTGTGCTGCCAGTGACTGTCCGTCTGCCATCAGCTGTGCTGCCGGTGCTTTGATGGAGCTGTCTACTGCACCTGAAAGTTCTTTGCCCTCTGTAATCAGTTCACTTCCTGTCTGAGCAAGTCCGTTAACCTGTGATGCCAGTCCGGACAGACTTTCAAGAGAACTCTCAAGCTGTGCCGTTCCGGCTGCCAGAGCAGAAGAAGCCGCCTTGAGATCTTCCTGTGTACTGCCTTCTCCGTCCATTGCGGCATACATCTGATCGATCGCTGTGCTCACCTGTGAAAGACCTGTTGTCAACGGTTTCAGTGCTTTTGCACCGTCTGCCAGTTTCTTTTCACCTGCGATGTAAGAAGTCACACCGTCTGCCAGTGTGGAGGTTCCTTTTGTATAGGTCTGTACACCGGATACGATACTGTTTACACCATTTTTGTATTCTGTTACTTTTCCGGTCATAACACCCTTGCTTCCGAGATATTTCTGGATACCCTGATTCAACTGTTCTGCACCCTGTGTATAAGCGTTGATTCCGCTGTCCAGCTGTTTTGCACCGCCGTTCAACTGATCGATACCATCCTTTAAGGTCTGGATTCCGTCATCAAACTCTCCGTATTTCTCATTCAGAGTATCTGCACCGTCAGACAGCTCTTTGGAACCATCAACCAGTTTCAGTGCAGCATCCTCGAGATCATCCAGGGCATCTGTCAGCTCATCGGTATCCGAGATGCTGTCCACATCCAGCTGTTTTAAAATGTCTGTCATTGCTACGGTGAAGGTGGAGTCCATCTCGAAATCCGTTACATCCGCTGTAATCTCCAGACTCTCCGGAAGTGTGATATCTTTTTCCTGATCTTTGGAAAGGTTCAGGCTTTCTTTTAAACCTGGCATTGCCACACCGATCACAATATTTCTGCTTCCATCGGATACCACTTTTCCATTGTCGATCACAATGTTGGAGAAATGTTCATCCGGAAGGATCATTCCGGTCACCATAACAAATGGATTATAAATATTTTCTGTCTTGCCGTCGATTTTTGTTGTTGTTTTTGCTTTGTTTTCATAATTTACCTGAATCTTCAGCTTTCCGCTCTTGCCGACCAGATCATTTGGATCTGTTTCTACACCATCCAGAAAATATTTAAGCTTTACAGATACCGGAAGTTCTTTGCTTGTAGTACCCTGATAATAAATATCGGAACCGTCTGCCTGCCAGCTCATGGAGTCACCGCTTCCGGTGTAAGTTTCATCGCCCTTTACATTCTCGATATCCTGCAGATCGGATTTGTCTTTTATCGTACTGTCACCATTGCTGTTTTTCAACCAGTTTGATACGGTAACGTCTGTCGTATTTCCAGATGCATCCGCATTGACATAAACGGTTTCTTCTTTTGATACATCTGCGGCAGCTGCACTTACCGGCACGCCACCCATTACAGCAGCCATTCCCACTGCAATTCCTCTATAAACAACTTTTTTTGTATTTACATTTTTTCTGATTTTTTTTGCCATGATCTATTACCTCCTGCTGCCGCCTCTTCTGCGACATTTTCTAAGCCAGCTCCTCTTTTCACGTGACATTATATGCTTTGCGGCTTTTATATTTCATTAGTCACTATTGAGATGATGTATAATTTTTCGACACATTTACGGAAGTGTACAATTTTTTTACATCGCCGCTTCCTTTGCCTATTTTTCTTCTTTCTAAGAAGTAGTATAGTAGAAAAAAGTTAAGAATACTATAGAGTTTGTTTGTGTTTTTTTCTCATAAATAAAAAAGAAGGTGATATTTTGAATACACAGGACGTAACACGCTCCGTTATCCGTCTGGAACTCGCAAGAGCTTTTCGCGGTATGGAAAGTAATCCAAAACGAACGCTCCGCAAACTGGCAGATCTCGGAAAAGTATGTGCCAGAGGATCGGTGCAAAAAGAAATATTCGGCATTTTTCAGCAGTGTCTCAGATATAAAGACAGTCCTTATTTTTCTGTTATGCAGAATCTCGTCAGAAATGTATCGGCAGAAAATCTGACTACTTTCGGTATGAACCTCGGTTACAACAGCTGGACGGACGGTGCAAAAAAAATCCGTGCAAAAAAGGATAATGAAGGCATCTTAACTTCCTGGATCCAGATACTGGATCTCTCACAGAGCGAATGGACAGCTGAAAACCTCAATGCTTTTATTGATTTTTGGAAAACATATGGTGTCTGCACTTATGCTTTCCTTCCATCTGCCTCCTTTTCAGAGAACACGTTTCTGCCGGAGGTATTTCAAAAGCAGAATGACTGTGCATTCTTATGGTTTCTTCCGGATGTGGATTCTTTCTGTATCAATATGGATGATTATAAAGATGTGCAGAATGTAATGCCAATCTTCAAAATGGAAGCTTTAATGGAATCTGAAATCCATCAGATATTAAGTGCCCACAAAAAACTTTATGGCGTTTATCAGCTATATAATGAACAGAATATCCGGGAATGCATTTCACGGAAAAGTCTGGGGCTTCTGTCTTCTTTTGGCACACCATTTCTGTTTTTTTTATCAGAAGACAGAAAAAGCGACACCAGCAGTGTCGCTTCCAGATTTGCCGTGGATACCCGCATGAAGCAGGCATATCCGTTTTTAGCTGTTGATTTTTATTCTGATATCACACGGATCAATGAGATTATTTCAGGTGATCCGCTCCCGATTCATATCACAGAACGGATGAATCGGCTGCTTTCTTCTGTTTAACTTCCAGAATCTTTTTCGCCCCCAGGGAAATTGTCTCATCCAGCTGTCGGACAAATTCTCTGGGCTGCATAATATTCTCATCCATTACCCAGCGGATAATCGCCATCAAAAAAGCATCTCCGAAAAACCGCAGAAAAAAAGCTTCTTCTTTTCCGGCACCCATGATCTGATCCGCAAGATACTTCAGATATGGATCCATCACTTCTGAAAAATATTCCTGGAAAGAATTCTGTCCTTCCATCTTCAATGCCACACGGTAAAAATCTCTTTCCTGATATAGATAATCGCAGATATCTTCCAGAAGCTGCAATGCATCTTTATATTCCTCCAGATGGATATTGCTCACAAATTCTGTATAAAAGATCCAGTTGATCAGATCGTACTTGTCTTTGAAATGATAATAAAAACTGTTGCGATTCATACCGCATGCTCCGCATATATCGGAAATGCTGATCTTGGAAAGCTTTTTTTCTTTCATCAGAGCTTTCATCGCCGCTGCCATCGCATTCCTTGTGATATTGGAATCTGCCATTTTCTCACCTCATAAACACACTTTTCCTGTATCTTATACCATCCTTCCAAAAGGTGCAAGCAACTTTTTTCCATTTTATTGCATTTTTTTCACTTTTCTTCTATACTGAATGAAACAAAACAGTATCTGTAATATCGGGCACAGGTCGAAGGACTTCCTGCCAAAATCGTAAGAATGCAACTGAAATCGGAAAGGATTATATATGAAAAAATATCATTTATTTTTGTCTCTTCTTGGCATCCTGCTGCTGGTTTCCGGCGGATGCAGCAAACGAAAGGAACCGAAACCTCTGATCACGGAGGCTCCTGCAGTGGAAACAGAAATCGGAGGCTATATAACAGAAACTGAAAGCAGCACGCCGGAATCACAGTCCGTATCCGGTACGATCCGCTTACCGATCCAGGAACCGGAACACCAAAACGAATCCAGCACAGAATCCGAAGTTGTTTCTGCATCTATTTATATAGGAAGCAATGGAAGTTTCCGTGCTTATCCCTATGCCGGCGGAGATATTGTCACGCCGGAATCTCTGATCGCTGCAATGGCTGATCTGACCGGATGGAATCTGGATCTTGCCGAATCTGTCACCGGAGAAAATGAGAACAGCCTCACAGTCTGTTTTGCCAGATCCTGCTCTCTTTTTACTGGCACTGCATCCGCTGAAAAGGAAGCATTTCCCATCTACAGCAAGGATCAGCTTTATCGTCAGATTCTTGACAGTATCTGCTATACCTTACAGGTGAATTTTTCACAGGATCAGGATCTGTCCATCTATTATTGTACCGTCGATAAAAACGGAGAAAAAATCCCCATCGAACTGGAAGATCTTGGCATCACTGTTCCTTCCGGAGAACCTTACCAGCACTTCCCTTCTTTTTAGGATCTGTCTGCATTTCACACAATTTTCAAACAAAAAACACAATTTCATCTCATATCAAACACACAATCCTTATAAAATATTGAAAAGATTGAAAATCAGGGCGTTTTTGCCCTGATTTATAAGATCATATGTTATTTATTTAAGGAGGATATTGTTTTGATTGAAGTCAGACATTTAACCAAACGCTACGGTGACACGCTCGCTGTAGACGATTTGAATTTCACGATTGAAAAAGGCCGTATTTATGGATTCTTAGGTCCAAACGGTGCCGGCAAATCCACCACAATGAATATCATAACCGGTTATCTCGCTTCCACCGACGGAAGTGTTACGATCAACGGACATGACATTCTGGAAGACGCAGAAGCCGCAAAAAAGAACATCGGTTATCTGCCGGAACTGCCGCCGCTTTATTTTGATATGACGGTAAAAGAATATCTTGCATTTGCCGCCGAGCTGAAAAAAATCCCAAAAGCGGAACGGAAAAATCAGATAACCAGAGTATGTGCAACCACAAAACTGGATGCCGTACAGAACCGTCTGATCAAAAATCTTTCCAAAGGTTACCGTCAGAGAGTAGGACTTGCACAGGCATTGCTCGGATCACCGGAAATCCTGATCCTGGATGAGCCTACGGTTGGTCTGGATCCAAAACAGATCCTGGAGATCCGTGATCTGATCAAAGAACTCGGAAAAGAACATACGGTTATCTTAAGTTCCCACATTCTTTCGGAAATCAGTGCTGTCTGCGACTACGTCCTGATCCTTTCACACGGAAAACTGGTAGCCAGCGACACTCTGGAAAATCTTACTTCACTGATGCAGGGACAAAATAGTCTGATCGTAACGGTGAAATCTTCCAAAGAACAGCTGAAAGAAATTCTGCGAGGCATCACAGCCGTGAAAGAATTTCACTTTATGGGCGACTGCGAAGAAGAACATTGTGTAAAAGCAGAGATCAAAATCGATCCTTCTTCCGATATCCGGGAACTGCTTTTCTATCAGCTGGCAGAAAAGAATCTTCCGATCCTTGCCATGCAGCTTGTGAGACTGTCACTGGAAGATATCTTTCTCGAACTGACTGCCGATGATCAGGCAGCAAAAAAAGTGATTACCGGTACACCATCTTCCCCTACAGAAAATGCGGACGATACCGATACCGACACGACAGAATCGGATACAGAGAAAGGAGACAACGAAAATGCTGTGCATATGTAAAAGAGAAATCCGAAGTTTTTTTCATTCTATGATAGGATGGGTGTTCGGTGCATTCCTGCTTCTGATGGCGGGTATTTATTTTACTGCCTATAACCTGAATTATGGCTATCCACTGTTCAGTTATACGCTCTCTTCCATCACCTTTCTGTTTCTGATCGTGTCACCGATCCTTGCCATGCGAACGCTTGCAGAGGAACGCAAACAGAAGACGGACCAGCTGCTTCTCACTGCACCGGTGACGGTATGGCAGATTGTGCTTGGAAAATACCTGGCACTGATCGTCACTTTTCTTCTTCCGGTCGTGATCCTGTGTTTCTATCCGCTGATCATGGCACAGTACGGAAGCATTGCTTTTGCATCTACTTACGTGGCACTGCTTGGTTTTTTTCTGCTTGGATGTACCTGCCTGGCTGTGGGACTGTTCTTCTCGTCTCTTACGGAAAGCCAGATTCTAGCCGCAGTCGGAACCTTCGCTTTTCTGCTGGTATGTTATCTGATGGATGGAATCAGCGGATTTTTCCCGGAAACTGCCGGTGCTTCCTTTTTTGCACTTGTTGTCATTGTTCTGCTTATAGGTTTGCTGATTTATCATACCACACAGAACATCCTGCTTCCGCTTGTGATCGGTGTCATCGGTGAAGGTGTCCTTGCCGTTCTTTATTTTGTGAAACAAAGCATGTTCGAAGGCATCATCCAGAAAATACTGAATCTTTTCAATATGTCCAGTCACTTCAGCAATTTTACGAATAGTATTCTTGATCTTACCGGTGTTGTCTACTATCTTTCCTTTATTGGAATTATGCTGTTTCTGACGGTTCAGAGCATTCAGAAAAGACGTTGGAATTAGGAGGTTGTCGCCATGAACATCAATTTAAAATCAAAAAAGCCGGCTAATATGCTGCGGCCAAAAAACAAAAAACTTTTAAAGAAGGGATCTTACAGCCTTGCTTTTACGGTTGTCATCCTTGCGATCGCCGTCTTTCTGAATCTTCTGATCGGTGAGCTTCCTTCCTCTGCAACGAAAATAGATGTCAGTGAAAATAAACTTTACAGTATCGGTGACGAGACAAAGAACGTTGCTTCTTCTCTGACAGAAGATGTTACCCTTTATCTTCTTGCAGAAGACGGAAGTGAGGATGCTACATTAAACGAACTTCTGACACGTTATGCAGATCTCTCTTCTCACATTAAATATGAGAAAAAGGACCCGGTTCTGAATCCAAGCTTTGCTTCTTCCTATACCGACGAAGATCTTGCTTCCAACAGTGTGATCGTTGTCAGTGACAAACGAAGCAAGGTGATCCCTTACAGTGATCTGTATGAAAGCAGTGTCAATTACCAGACTTACTCTATGGAAACAACTGCATTTGACGGTGAAGGTCAGGTCACCAGTGCGATCGCCTATGTCACAACAGAGGATCTTCCGATCCTATATACATTAACAGGACATGAAGAAAATGATCTTGATTCCTCCATGCAGTCTGCTATCGAAAAAGAAAATATCGAAGTTCAGGAACTGAATCTTCTCACAGCCGGAACGGTTCCGGAAGACGCCTCCTGCCTGATGATCAATGCTCCGCAGAAAGATTTCTCCGACGATGAGACCAGTGCCATTCTGACCTACCTGCAAAATGGCGGTCATGCTTTTCTGGTATCCGGATATACCACAACGGAAATGCCGAATTATCATTCTATTCTGGAACAGTATGGCGTTTCTATTGAAAAAGGCGTTGTTCTGGAAGGTGACAACAATCATTATGTTTCCGGAAATCCTCTTTATCTGGTGCCGGAGATCCAGTCCTGCGATGCTACCGGAAGCCTTTCCGGCTCAAACAGCTATGTGCTGATGCCGATCGGTCAGAGTATCAAAACACTGGACAGCAAATCCGATGACATCACAGTAACCGATATGCTGACTTCTACCAGTTCTGCATATTTAAAAGCAGATCCGGAAAATATGGAGAGCCTTTCCAAAGAAGAGAACGATGAAAGCGGTCCGTTTACTCTGACAGCAGCCATTACCGAAGCCATCGGAAGCGGATCTGATTCCGAAGAAGAGACTGAAACAGAAACTATTGTAGAAGGAGAAAGCAGTGCTTCTCAGGTTGAGGCTGAAAGCGAAACAGAAGCTGCCGAAGATGCAAAAGAAACCAGGCTGGTCGTTCTTGCAAGCAGTCAGTTTCTGACCAGCAATACAGACTCTGCTGTTTCCGGCGGCAATACAAAACTTCTCACAAACGCTTTAAGCTGGATGTGCGGACAGAGTTCCAGTATCTCCATTCCTTCCAAGAGTATGCAGCTGTCTTATCTGACCCTGACATCTGCAAATGTCAACCTCTGGAGCATTATTACCATTGCCGTTCTTCCGGTTCTGTTCCTGGTAACCGGCGGTGTGATCTGGCTGAAAAGGAGGAAAAAATAATGAAGAAAAAATCATTCGGACTGGCTGCGGCCGTTGCTGTTCTGATGGTACTTGGCGGCAGTTATGCACTGCTTGCCAACCATAACCGGATACAGGAGTCGGAATCAGCTGCTGCGGAATCGGAAGCCGGTGTAGCAGTAGCAACGATCGCCTCTGATAAAGTCTCTTCTTTTCAGCTGGCAGACGGTGATACTTCTTTTACGTTGACAAAAACAGACAACAGCTGGATCTGTGTTCAGGACGAGACGTTTCCGTTATCCAACGATGCTGCTTCCGAACTGGTAAATACCTTCACTTCCCTCCAGGCTGTGCGTGATCTTGGCACTGCACAGGATGGGGAAAATTATGGATTTTCGGAAAACGCTCCTACGGTCACGCTCACTTCTTCCGACAGTACAAACTGCAGCTTTGTTCTTGGCGAAGCCAACAGCATGACCGGTGATTATTATCTGAAACGTGAAGACAGCGGAGAAATTTATACCGTAAGTTCTTCCCTTGCAGATTCCTTTCATAAAACGTTAACGGATCTGGCTGAAATCGAAAGTTTTCCGACGATTTCTTCCGATAATGTCCAGGAGCTTTCGATAACCAAAGAAGGTACGACACTGCTTTTTGAGAGCAGTACCACCGGTTCGGTAAAAACCTGGCAGATTTCCCAGTCTCAGGACGGAGGTAAAACAGAAAGTACTCCTGAAAAAGCGACCGTAAACACCGTGACAACCCTTGTGGACCACCTCGGAAATCTTTCTTTTGACAGTTTTGTGGATCATAAAGAAGAAAACAAAGAAAAATACGGACTGAAGAATCCGTCCATGACGATAAACTTCCAATATACCGAAGCGACAAATTCGGATGATGCTATAACGGAAGCCGAGTCAGAAACAGACACTTCTTCCGAAACAGAAAGCGAAACAGCAAACGAAACCGAACCTGCCGAAATTCTCAGCGGAACTCTCTATGTGGGAGAACAGGCTGAAGACGGATCTTACTATGTTCAGCTCGATGGAAGCAATAATATTTATCTGATGTCAGCGGATAAACTGTCCGCATTCCAGGGATTAAATTACGATGATTATCCGGAGAGTGAAGAAGAAAGTACAGAAAGTGAAACCTCCGCCGAGTAGAAATTTACTGTTTTTTCTTTTTCAGTACAAAAAGATGAAATGAAAGTGTTATAGAGTGCCAGACGCAAAAAGACAGGGCACAATTTACACTTCTATAATCTTTTTTGGTTTTGCACAGAAGAAAGAAATAGCCTCCATACCGTCTGCCCGGCAGTTTACGCTATGGAAGCGAAAGTGAATTCAGCAAAATAATTTTGGCTTGAGAAAGCTTTTTGCTTAAGCGACCCCCAGCAGGCCAGGAGCTTTTAGCAATGTGCAAACGAAACCGCATTGTAAAACATAGTGCGTAAAATAATACAACCATGATGAATTCGAAAACAAATCGCTCTGACGGTAGCGAGGCTTCCGTCGTGAGGTTTGCGATGTTGCCGCCCCAAAGAGCCGCTGTCTGAGCCTCGAAGAGGCGAGTTTAGGCGAAGGGCGGCTAACACACGAGCGAACCGAACAGGAAACGCAGCGTGTCAGGAGATTGTTTTCGAATCATTATGGCGTGCTATTTTACACAACTATTTTTTTATAACATTCATTTGCACATTCCTGAATCTCCGCTGTATACTTTCGCCGATATCACAGACACGATCGGCACGGTCAGTACGATCCCCAGTGTTCCGGAAATTCCTTTTATTACTTCAATACCGATCGAATACATATTTACTACCTGAAGGTACGGCATAATGTATGCATAAATTAAGATCATCGTATTGATCGCTCCTCCAGTAAATGCGAGGATCAGTGTATTTGACATCGTACCCATCATATCTTTTCCCACATGTATCCCTGACTTAAACAGTTCTTTCGCCGTCAGCTCCGGTCTTTTATTATGGATTTCTTCTATTGTCGAGGAAATAGAAACTGCAACATCCATGACTGCTCCAAGAGATGCAATCAGGATACCGGAAAACAGTACTCCGCCTATCTGAAGTTTACTGTTCTGAGACACATACACCATCGTTTCGATATCTTCAATGTTATAACCTGTGATTCTGGTTATTTTTCCAAATACTGTCGCAAACACGCCTGCGATCAGTACGCCTGATATCGTTCCCGTCATAGCACAGATTCCTTTTTTTGTACTTCCGCAGATCAGATAAATCGAAACAATCGTCACCACGATCACCACTGCAACTGCTGCCAGGAAGGGAGAGACACCTATGTACATCAGCGGAATGTATAAGTAAATAATGCAGATAAAGGTAAAAACAAGTGCCAGCATAGATTTCAGTCCACGTTTTCCGCCAACCAGAAATAATACCGCTCCTAAAACTGCAACGATCAGCCATATAAAATTACCTCTGTCATAGCCATAAATACTTCCTGACAGTTCATCGCCATAACTGCTCAGCTGCACGATCACATTCATTCCCTTTTTGCAATAAGTTCCGTAAAGATAACCATTCATGTTGTTGGCTTCGCATATTTTTCCTTTATACTTTCCTGATGTGATCTCTACTTTCACATTCTGGCTTCCGCCATTGACTTCTTTGTTTACTGTGTTATCCTCTACAACCTCAACAACTTTTGCTTTTACAAAATAAAAATTATCATCTGAAAGCAAAGGAACTCTGGTTATGTTGGAATTAAATAACCAAAGTCCCGCTGCGAAGATTATGAGGAAAACCACAAATATTGCATTTGAATATTTTTTCATTTTCCGAATCCTCTGTTTTAATATAGTTCAGTTCTGCAACCATTTGCTTTGTGGCTCGCCGCCTGTAAAGTCGAAAGCCACCTCACATCTTATGTGTTTCATCTGAAAATTATTTTGTTTTTACTTTAAATGTAATCTTCTGCTTTCCAAAGGAAGCCGTTACTTTTACTTTCTTTTTGCTCTTTTTCACAGCTTTCATTTTTCCTGTACTGGAAATTTTTACAACTTTTTTGTTTGAAATTTTGTATTTTACATTCTTTCCTGTAACACCGTTGATAGTCAGGCTGAGCTGTACCGTTTTGCCTTTCTTTAAAGCAATGGTTGAACCTGCTTTTACTGTCTTCTTTCCTGCTTTCAGCTGTAATTTTGCTGTTGCAGCAGGCATTACGTTGTTGTCTGTATTGTTGCCGTTATTATTGTTGTTATTGTCATTTACAGCATTGTTTGTTTCTTTTTTCTGCAGATTTACTTTTGCTTCCAGAAGACTGTCATACTGATTTTCAAATTTTTTCTTTGCAATGAGCAGCTGCATATCCATAGTCTTGTCCAGTAAAGTTGAGAATCCGATTTTTAAAGCAGTGCTGTCGCCTCGCTTATAATCACTCTGAGCATAGCCATAGTAATTCAGCATATCATTTGCATTATCTGCATCATTCGTCTTATCATATACGGCTGCCAGCTGTGCTGCACCTTTATCCTCTGCTGTATATTTCATCAGGTCTTCGGCTGCTGCAATTTCGCTCTGCAGTTTATTCCAGGATGCTTCTGTATAACCATCGTTTTTGATTTCTTTTGCCTGTGCGATCAGATCCTTCATGGAAACCTTTTCGCCTGTTTTGTAGAGTGTATAATCATCTGCATATTTGTTTCCATTGTAATCGTATGTTTTGATAACGATGGATTCATCCGAAAAATCAATGGTTGAGAATGTCGGAATCTGTGTGTTGGAACGCTCTGCGATGTAATACTGTTTTGTGGTTGCCAGTTTATAGAACTTACTTCCTGATGCAGAACCTGCTGCAATGTAAAGTGTTCCTTCCGGATTGATCGCTACAGAATCATCATACTGGATCGCTGTTCCGTCTGCCATCAGATAGGATCTTGCATAAGAATGATCATGTCCGGTTAAGCACATATCAATACCGAACTCATCCATCAGCGGTGCAAACAGTGCTCTTAAGTTTGCTCCGTCTGTGTCAGAGTGCGGCTGACCGGAACCATAGATGTCGTGATGGAACATAACAACTTTCCATTTCGCATCCGGATTGCTTTCCACTGCTTTTTTCAGAAGTTCTCTGTGTTCAACGGTATTTCTGTTGTTGCTGTTCAGACTGATAAACAGTACGTTTCCATAGCTGAAGTAATAGTCAGAACCAGAGTTTGTGCTTCCAAGTCCGTCTTCTGAATTCGGATTATTGTAGTGATATTTATAATCGGTTCCTTTGCTCTCGTGATTGCCAATGGTCGTTGCCAGCGGGAGCATTCTCAAAAGTGCCGGATAAGTAAATCCTGCATATTCGCTTTCTCTGACATTCTTTCCATCTGAACTGTCTGTTCCTGCATAGTCAATCTGGTCTCCTGCCGACAGAATAAAGCTTGCATTTGGTGCTGTGATCTTTGCCTGTTCCAGGGTTTTATTCCAGTTAAAGGTATCTACTGCAATATTGATATCATCGGCAGTTCCCTGACCCTGTGAGCCGGATGCTCCGATCTGCGGATCACCTACGAGAATTGTCTGAAAGTTTGTTGTCTTTTTTGTTGTATAGGACTGAACCTCGCTCCAAGCAGGATTTTTTACATCATCGGTATAACTGTAATAATAGGTTGTATTTTCTTCAAAAAGCCCTTCAACCGTAACTTTATTGGATGCTTTATATGTATTTTTCTGATTCGAACGATTGATCTCCGTTGCCGTTCCTTTAAATTCCTGTGCATCGCTCAAATCTTCCTTTTTTCCGATTTTAACTGCCGGCTCACCTTTTTCCAGGCTGTACCATGCAAATCCCAGATCTTTTGCTGTCTTACCAGGTGTTAAGATAATTCTTGATGAATCATAGGATTCACCTTCTCCGGTAAGATTTCCCTGATCGTCTTTTTTATTCCAAACGGTATCTTTCCAGGTGGTATAATCTGAAATATTCTGTGTATCTGTAAATAATGTGCTGCTTGCACTTGTCTCTCCATATGCAAAAACATTGACCGGTGCTGATGTTGCTGCTACTGTTACTGCCATTGCTGCAGCGATGATCTGCAAAGCTTTCATTTTCTTCATATTTTTTATTCTCCTCTGCCTTCACAGGCTCTTTTTAAATGCATTTTGATTCTTTTATTGATAAGTCTTATCATTTGGCAGTATACAGTTGTTATGTAAAGACAATTTACGGATGTGTGTAAAATCTAAGTAAACTTAACTTTCTTTTTTTCCCGCAATTCTTTAAAAAAATCACTTAGCATGGTGCTGCATTCTTCCTGAAGAACTCCTTTTGTCAGTTCCACTTGATGATTGAAGCGATCCATCTGCAAAATATTTAAAACAGAACCGGCGCAGCCGGCCTTCGGATTCATGCTTCCGATGACCACTCTGGATACTCTCGCCTGAACGATTGCCCCGGCACACATCTGGCATGGTTCTAACGTAATGTACATCGTACATCCTTCCAGTCTCCAGTCACCAAGTTTTTTGCTTGCTTTCCTGATCGCATTGAGTTCTGCATGGGAAAGTGTATTTTTATCGGTGTTTCTGCGATTGTAACCACGTGCGATAATTTTATCTTCATAAACGATCACGCAGCCAATCGGGACCTCATCCAGTGCTTTTGCTTTTTTCGCCTGTCGGATGGCTTCCTTCATATATTTTTCGTCTGTTGTCATATTTTTCTTTTGCCTTTCTGTAAATGTGGTATACTGAAAATATCATTTTTTATACAAATTCAAGTCGAACGCACGTGAGACTTAGCATGCGATTCCGGTCATCTCTGGCTAATATTTACCTGACAGAATCGCTGTGTATACATTGATTTTTTGCAATTTTAATTCCAGGAGGTTTTTATGAATATTCATGGTTTTATCACTTTAACTCTATTAGATTACCCGGAGCATCTCGCTGCTTCTGTTTTTCTGGGCAGCTGCAACCTGCGATGCCCTTTCTGTCAGAATGGAAACCTTGTCCTTTCGCCGGAAAATGAACCTTCCATCTCCGAAGAAGAAGTGCTTGCCTTTCTGAAAAAAAGAAGCGGTATTCTCGAAGGAGTCTGTATCAGCGGCGGTGAACCTACGCTGTATCGCGAACTGCCGGATTTTATATCAAAGATCAAAGCTCTTGGATATCTTGTGAAATTGGATACAAACGGAACAAATCCGGAAATGCTGCGTTTCCTCTATGAAAATCATCTTCTTGATTATATTGCCATGGACATCAAAACGCAACCGGAACAATATGCAAAAGTTTCCGGGCTGCAGCCGGATGCTGCAGGCACACAGAAACTTCTGCAAAATATCAATCTTTCAAAAGAATATATTATGTCCTGCGGCATAGATTATGAATTTCGCACAACCGTTGTAAGGGAACTGCACGACGAGGAAGATTTCAGAGAAATCGGAGCATGGCTTTCCGGCTGCAGCCGCTATTATCTGCAGCCTTACCGGGAATCAGAACACATTCTTGCTTCCATGAGAAATCCAGATGTCTGTTTTCACGCACCAGATACGGAATCTCTGCATCGTTATATTGAAATTTTAAAAAATACAATTCCAAATGCGGAATTACGTGGAGAAGAATAAAACTCAGTAATTGTTTTTCATACTCTTTCCCCATCTTGTCAGATGATGTCAAAATTTACATTTACTGACTTTATTATAACAAATAACTTTTTTACACGGAACTAGCCAAACGGTTAGTATGTTGCGGTCTACAACATTTTTACAACAGCACTTATATCAGATTTTTGCACCAGTAACCAAAGCTCTGTTCTTTTATTTCCGATGTCCGCTCTGCTTTTGCCCTGCGAAACTCCGGAAATCCGAACATTTCTGCCATATTTTTTTCGCCATAAAATCCAGGGATTCCAAGAATATAGCCTCCCTCTTTACTTTTTCCTATCATCAGATGCTGATGCTGATAATATCCATGCATCAGAAAACTGTTGCTTCCCTGCCGCAGACCTTTCTGCCAGAGAATTTTTAAATCCGATGGCTGAATGCGAATTGCATCTTCTATCTTTTCATCCTGCACCGGCTGAAAATGTATATAACGTGCTGTGGCACGATTCCATCTGGTATCCGTTCCCGGCTCGCAACCCTGACATTTGTTTTCTGTTTCTGCACTTCTGATTTCGTTCTCGTTTTCAGATTTTCCCGCAGTTTCTTTTTGTGATATTTCTTCATCTGTTTCTTTTGGTCTTTCCTTCTGTGATACTGCATCCTGTAATTCCTGCGATATTTTTTCTGATACTTCTTTTTGAAATGTTTCTTCCGGTATTTTTTCTGATCTATCTTTCAATGATACTTTTTCTGGTATTTCTTCTGACACTTCTTTTGAGAATATTTCTTCCTGCATCTCTTCTGCTGTGATTTCCGGCTCCGCTTTCGCATGTTCCGTTATATCCAGATTTATATTTTCTTCCTGCAATTCCTGATCAGCTTCTGACTCTGTAGATTTTTCGCTTTTTTCGTTTTCCTTAATCCCAACATTTTCTTTATCTGTTTCATTTTCTTCAACGGCTTCTTTATCTGTTTCACTCTTTTTGACATTTTCTTCGTCTGTTTCTGCCTTTATTTCTTCTGGTTTCCCAAGATTTTCGATTGCAATTGGCTCATCATCGAAAACGGTCATCCAGTTTCTACCGCTCTGACTTCTGATATAGATTCCACAGACTTGTTCAAAACGACAGGATTCTTCCACAAACGGTTCTTCCGGAACGGTAAAACGCCGGTCAAATCCACTGCCCTGTGTCTGCCCTTCTCCGATCAGGAGAATAATAGGATTGTTTTTTCTGCTCTCTTTTGGCTGTCGCACAATTCCGAATACTTCTGTTTTTCCATCCAGCATTCTTATATTTTGAATATGTATCTGGATGCGGCAAATGGCATTTCGCAGTTCTATTTTTGCAAACCCTGTATTCTGCATCTTCTTTCCATTTACATATTCATAAATATAAGCCACAAAACGATGATAATCTGCCATCCATCTCGTCCTCCACAGACCTCGATTTTCTGGTGTGATTATATGCTCGTTTTGTGGCTCATATGCAAGGCAGATATTTCTGCCCTCTGTATCACTGAACTGTAACCATTTTTCCGGTTCTTTTATATTCTTGCTGCTGCCACTCAAAATGTGATTAAATAGACTCACACCGAGATAATGTAGACCCTCACGAGTTCTACTTACTGCTTTATCGTGT
>ERZ773188.210-NODE-210-length-72510-cov-11.693644_pt1 | contig 72510 bp, 60 predicted proteins | sample MGYA00581011_ERZ773188 | MGnify/ENA primary metagenome ERZ773188 (study PRJEB29015, sample SAMEA2737798) | human gut metagenome | biome: human gut; feature: human-associated habitat; material: faeces | place: China | collected 2012 ...
GCCCAGATTGGAGCGTGTAATAATCTTGTTTTTAGAAATGGATGCGTGGAACTTGCCCAAAAGAGTCAACCGGATTTTTGTACTTTTTTAGATGATTTGAAATCGATTAATAGATATGAGTTCGAGAAACTATATAACAGTGAATTGTTGCAAGATGATGAGTTCAAAAAATATTTAAGACGTATTATTAAGCGAGATCAAAAAGTTGAGCAGGAAGGTGATTGAGATGGCCAAATACTCTTATCCCAATAAACTGCAAATCAGAAGGGCTCACCTTTAATAAATAATGCTTGATACAGGAGACCAGTATAGCAATCGAATCGGGACGCTGTATTATGATCTGCCAGTATATGTAGGGAAAATCGATGCATTTCATAAGCAATTTCGGTTGAACGGTGAACTTTTAGAAATTACACCAGATGACTGGATGCCAGATTTCTTGGGAGAAACTGATATCCAGCGGAAAAGGCGAATCGCATACGAGAAAATTATGAAGTATGTAGATTGAAAAAATATCGTAAAGACAAGGGAGGTCGAAAATAATGTCACGATCAAATTATAGAAATCTCATAATTATAGGTAATGGATTTGACTGCTGGCAGGGCATCCCAACATCATATGAAAAATTCAGAGTTTATTACAAGGAACATATTGCAGAAGTTGCAAGTAAGCTTGGATACAGCTTTTATACAATAAAAGATACTGCTGGAATAGAAAAGAAGGTCACTGCGGTCGAACTGATATACAGAAATCCGTTTGAGCCAGATCAGCTGGAAAATGATTTTTTCTGGAATTTGGAAGCGAGAATGGACAAGATAGATGATCAGATTATAAACCTGTATTTTGGAAGAAATGTAGAAGGAAGAAAAAAACTAAGCCAAGCGGTTGATGAAGCCATAACGCTTTTACGCCGATTGTTCTGCGATTGGGTTATGACATTTAATATAGAGGAAAAAAACAGTGGTTTTAGATTTCCAGATGATTGTTTTATCATAAACTTTAATTATACAGATACATTGGAAAAACGGTTTGGCGTGAAATCTAAAAATGACTTTCATATTCATGGGGTTGCAACTGATCCAGAATCGATTGTTGTTGGTCATTCCACACATCCAGAAGAACCATTCAAAGAGTTAATTGAACGAAAAATAACGGAGCCGTTAGATCCAACAAAGGGATTGCCAAGAATTGATGGATTATATGCGGTGGAAGATGCCCTCTACCGAACAGACAAACATACAGCAGATCGGATTGATGCTTTGTGTGTTGCACTGATGAAGAACGGAGTCCATATCGAAGATATAGAGAATGTTTATGTTTTGGGGCATTCTTTTGCAGAAGCAGATATGCCGTATTTTGAATTCATTGATGCTATCACACGGTGTGGATGCAACTATGAAAAATTGTCTGCTGTAGGACACATCAATCTAGGCCTTTTGCAATCTTTTGAGGAAGATGGCGGTGAGCAGTGCTTCTTGGATTTTATGGTGCGAAATTTTCAGTATGCTACGCACCACAGAAGGCGTATGCTTCCAAGTGTAGAAGACATCTTTGCAAATGAAGATAAAGACACATTGCCATATTCGGAAAGAGATGCGAAAGATGCTGTAATGCAGAGATTTTGGCTTGAGCAGGCAGGAAGAACTCAAAATGTGTTGAACGAATTGTCAAAACAATATGGTGTTCCAATTCCAGAAGGCTGTCATTCCATATTGGATTATATGGATTATGTTGACTACGGGCATGACCAGAGAAAAAGAAATGCATCGTGGCATGTCAGCTGTTTTTCCGATGCGGATAGAAAAAGAGTTAAAAAAGTACTAAAAGACTTCCGAGTAAAAAACTACACGATGCATGCCATGATAGATGATTGCATCGCAGACTTCGCATTATAAGGCGGGATATTTAGTAAGATATCTGGGGCCAGACCCTCTTTCAGCAACATAGGATAGGAGTGATCGGATGAGTGCAATTGAAGAATTACTTAATCAGATAATAATGCGCGGATGGGAATGGATTTGGAGTGTATCATGGTACTGGATACCAGCAGGACTAGGATTTGCATTTCGATTTGGATTATTGAAATACAAAATATGGGATTCAGAAATGCGAGTCAAAGTAATCTTAAGAGATATCGGAATTATTTTCGGACTAACAATATTGTGGTCGGGCTTGAATTCCTATGAATTAGATAGTAATACGGGAGTGATGGTTTTTATCTTGACTTTTGTCTACATTGTATATGGTTTGGCAGAAAGTTGTGAAGACACTGGAGGAAGTACAGAAAGCATATTACTGATTTTAAAAAGTGTTTTATTAACAATGCTCTCATTCCAAGAAATAGGTGGAACTATTTTTGGTGCAATAGTAACAAGTGGAATGGCTGTTATGACATATAAGTTTTGGATTTGTAAAGAAAAGAAGACAGATTTGTTTGAAATAATCTTTTTATGCGCAGAAGCAGTTATTTTGTCTATCATCGGTGAAATATATGCTATACAAGGAATAGGGGTTTTTCTATTTGTATTTTTTGAGGAAACAGCAATATTCTTTTTTAATTATATTGTTAAGTACATAGCGTCTGTATTCTTTGGAGAGGCAGAGGAAAACTATTACTAAAAGTATGAAGTGGTGGAAAAGATGCATAGGAAAGGTGGATACTAATTGAAAGATTTTGTGAGTTTTATTAAGAATTATTCGACAAGAGATTTTATCTATTTTTTCTCAGAAATATCAATCGAACTATATAAGAATCAGCAAAATAAGTCAGAAGATGAATTAAAGTGTAGTATTACATTTCCATTGAATGCTATCTTACATGGATTTATACATCGGCAAGTGCAGGTAATGTTGTCAGCATGGGATATTCAAAATATGGCGTATGTCTCTATAGTCAGTGCAAATGATTACAGAAAAGAAATTATGACAAGAGAAAAGGCTGGTACGGTGGTAAATTTGTATAGAGGATATGAGAATGAGCATTCCAATAGCGAATATATCAAAGATGCAAAATTGCCTGATATATTTAAGTTTATGATGGGCATGACATATGAACAGTTTAAGTATCAGAATTTAGCATGGACATACCAGAGCTTTAGCCGAAATTATCATATTTTGCTTGGCTCAAGTAAAATTAGCAGGGATGAGATTGTAGATATAAATGAAATTACAGAAGAATTGTTTGGTATGAGTGCAGACGAGTTTATGACCAATGTACTTTATTTGTTGTGGTTATGCAGTGAGCGTCCCGATCCGTTAGGGGCAGAGGATGATTTATATAAGCACGGGGCAAACAGCATACTCACTAAAGAGAATTTGGAGAAAATTATTAATTACTATTCTGTTACATATGATGATGTAAGGAAGTCTCCAATACAGAAACAATTGTTTTATAGCAAACCTTTTGTGATTACTCAAAAGAACAAAGAGCCGATTATGGTCAGTATGTATTTGGTACAGATGCTCTTTGCAGATGGTTTATATTGGTTAATTCGAGATTATTATTATAAGAATGGTAAGGGAACCGGGTTCATTAATGCTTTTGGCAGAATGTTCGAAGAATATTTTATGGAACTGGCTGACAGAAGATATGTGGCACAAAATCCCAGAACAAGACAAAAAGAGTGCGGATTTCTTTGTAGAATTTGAGGATGCGGTATTCTTGTTTGAATTGAAATCAGGACTGCTTGGAATAAAGGCAAAGCAACAGGCACCAGATGTTCAACAGATTGATACATTTTACAAAAGAAATATTTTAGAAGCACATGAACAACTTAAAATGTCTGAAAAGGAATATCAGGGACAAAAGCCGGTTATTAAAATTTTTTTGCTGTATGAGAGTATGACGAATACGCAAATAGTGATGTCTTCGATACCAGAGATATTTGTTGATGACAGCAGATGTTATATCATGACCATAGAAGACTTGGAGATGATGCTGGCTACATATAAGAACGGTAAAGAAAAGTTTGAAAAGGTAGTAAAAGCATTAGTTACTAATCAGAACAGCAATGCTCAGGTTACGAGTGTTTTACATGTCTTGAACGATTGTGATGCTGGTGGAGATATGCACTTTATTGAAGACAGAGACTATTTTATGAAAATAGCAAAAAGAATGGAAAAGGAGTTGGAGGTATAATGAAATTCCTTTAATACTGTGGTAAAATAGGATATATTAATTCGAAATACTGCGGAGGTAAATATGCTTGATAATAGTATAGGGTGTTATGGAAAATTGGTTTCAGAAGTATTGACAGCAATCTCTCAAGTTTATTGGGGAAGAATGTATAAATATATTAAAGATAACAATATCGATTATAAGGATGTGAATTGCTTTATTCTCAATCCTGAAAGTATGGCTGTTTATTTTAGTAAGACATTTATTGCCATAGAGTATTGTGGTAATCCATATGTAAAAAATATTGTGGAAAAATCTGAAAGAATGATTGTTGTCCGTGATTTCACAAAAGAAGATTTGACTTCAAAGCAAGTTATTGAAAAGATAATTGGCTTTACTTTTGATGGAACTAGCGGGATTACATTTCCATTATACTCTGATATATATGAAGATTTAATGGTTCCGACAAATGCAGGATTAGATAAGCTGATTGACTTAAAATGGAACTTTGCTGCTCAAAATAGTATGGTAAGTTTCAATTCACAGGGATTTGATATTGTAGAGGGACAATTTGTTAGACTAATTAATGGCATGTTTTTTGATGCAAAAGATGATGATTTAAAAACCAGAATTATAAAGTGGATTGATTTTATCCCTTGTCATTATAATGAGCCAGAAGAAGGAGAACTGGATGAGATTGGTTTTAGTTTGGAAGTATATGACAGATTATGGCAAGCTGACCTCTTTTATCAGTATCCGGAACCCGCAGATTTTAAATATGATAAGCTGCCTAAAATTAATAGGTTTATCGAGTTGTTTGGTAACTCTGAGAATTCGGAGCCAACTATTACCTCATTTTTAGCACAGCAAGAAAATCACTTTATTCTTAATATGGGATTTATGGGAACCGGAGTACATTCCCAAGTTAAGTGCGAGTGGCAGAGTGAGGAAAAAGACGAAATTATACCAGATTTTTTTGTTGTTAGAGCAAATGGATATGCGGATATTGTAGAGTTCAAATTACCAAAAGTTAAAAGAAATACTGTAGTTGGACGAAATAACCGTGAACAATTCAGCGCAGAGATTAATTCATACATCGCACAGACAAGAGTATATAGAAGTTATTTTGAAGATCCTAATAACAGAAGGTGGTTTGAGAAGAAATATGGATTTAAAGTATATAAACCCAAAAGATATTTGGTTGTAGGACGAAGAAATGATTTTGAATGCGATGAATGGATAGAAATTAAATCAGATTATACGGATGTGGAAATAGTTACGTATGATGACTTAGTTGACACAGTAGTTTCCCAATTCTATCAATAAAGAATTTAGCAAGGAGGATAAATGCCTAAAATAATATTACGATGCAACTACTTAAAGAATGCCCCACCTTCACATCTTGCCAATTACATGAACTACATCAGTACCCGTGAGGGTGTGGAGAAGGTAGACAGCACCAGCGCCTTACTGTACTGGTGCCGCATTCTTTTCTTTTTCAATCATTAAATCAAAATTAGAAAGATCCAGATCTTTAAATTCTACTCTTGTATTAGAACCTTCTTTGTGGATAATCATACTGGAAGCTATTTCTTCAAAATAACGCTCTTGTTCTTGAAGATACTCAACGGTCGGATGAAGAATATTCTGTCGAAGTCGTGAAGAATCTTCCTTAGATAAAATAATGGGACCTGTCATAACAGTATTGCGCATAATATTCTCCTTTCAATACCCTAATAAGTCAGCGGTCTGTTGTTCAAAATAATTTTTCACATACTGACTGTCCTTAATAAGGTCAATATACATGTATGTATTTACCGCATCAATATTCTTGCCCATCTCTTTAAATCCAATTTTTTTGTACCAGTCCACTTTTTCAGGTACTGCATTCAGGGTAATAAAACGAATTGGTAAAAAATCAGTCCATTGCCGTGCTTCATTAATAATTTTTTCTAATGTTTTTGTCCCAATTTTATTCTTTTGATATTTTGTTCCTATTGCCAGATAATTTATATACAAACTGGGAAGAAATTCTCCAAAATCATCAATTTGATAATCAGATATTTCTGAAATACAATCATAAAAAGCGACATCCCGAAAGGTTATCATATAGTATCCCACTACGAGTGACTTATATTCAATTTCATATGCATAACACTGTTGCAGCAGTGTGGCAAAATAGGAATTTTCAACATACTCATTAATCGCAGGATTCCCACAATCAAAGTTATTAACCGCAGATGTCATCAATTTATATTGAAGCTCTGCCATATCTTCACCCTTTCTTTTGGTTTAATTAATAGTCTGTATTTTACCAAGACAGATCATTTGTGTTAAAATCCATAAAAATAATTAGAATTCTTACTTTTTTATGCTAATTTGGCATGCGTGATCAGCTTCACCTAAAAACACTATATCTTAAACTTCAGCACAAATATGCGTGGATTATTAGTGGCAATGTAAGAAATTTCCATGCCTTTACCGGTAGTTTCTCTATTAGATATGGGGTAATCCCTATCCCCTATATCAAACCCTGCGTGTGTTATTAACGCATACAGATCTTCTCTTTATATTTCATACTTTATTAGAATACAAACGTACATTATACTAAATTCCCCAGTCCACACATTACTTTAAGTATATCACAAGTCAGCAAATAAATCATCCTTGTATAAAATTATTTTCGGAGAAATTATGAAAGAAAAATCGTTTGTAAAAAAATAAAATTATATGATATCACAATTAAGAACAATACGGACACTGGAAATGTAAAAATCAGGATTTTTACCCCGGATACTATTGACGAATGCGAATTAGAGCGGATGAAAGTAATGCAATTAAACGAAGTACAAAAATTAGTGCGGAGTTCATATAAAGGAACAGTAACAATTTTGCTTTAATTTTCAAGTATGTCAGAGCGGCGAAATCAGTTGAAAGCGGCGGAGCGCTTCCTGATCCTGCCATTGCTGTGTTGCAGCTGTTTTTTCTGTATTCATAGTATAACTGCCTCCTTTTGAGACAACTATACCAGCAGGCAGTGCGTCAGACGAATCAAAGCAGGTGCATTGCTTTACCAGCGGATCGGAACCAGAAATCCGCCGTTGTTATAGATCAGACGCAGGATACGTTCCAGCCAGTCTGAATGCTTTTTACTGACTGCATCGAGCAGGGAAACTTTTGAAAAAAGGATGTCCCGGCCGCAGGCCAGCAGATGGAATCCAGCCGTACGCAGATATCCTTCGATCCGGGTAAGGTTTTCTACAAACCACTGCATCCAGCGCCGCATGGTGGAAAAGGACGGATAATCTTCTGAGTCCAGATTCTCTGGGCGTACTACTTCATCCAGAACCCCGGAGATGACCTCTGCTTCGTAGTGTTTGTAAGGCACCAGGCAGTCCGGAAGTTCCGTATGATAGGAGTGGCAGATGGGGCACATATGGGAAGTTTCACTGCTCTCAACAAAAAATACCAAAATCCTCCTTGAGGACCAGTGTGTAATCTGATATAATAATCATGGTTATATGACCAGGATCTCAGAGTACACAACTTGTCAGGGAGGGTGCTCTGGGTTCTTTTTCTTTCTGTAGACTACTGACAGTATACAGATCAATCCAGAGACATGCAAGAAGATCATAATAGCGTTAATTTAAGGAGTCAACAACACTTGATCTAAAAGGCCTTGCATCACATCGATGAAAGATCTCATTATATTGTTATATCAATATGTCGCTCTCTGGCTTAATCCCCTTGTATTTCTTTCAAAAATTTAATAGCCTCAATTCCAAGGAACCGAGGCTATTACGCGTATATTTCTTCTCTATTCAATTCAATTACTCCTTTTCCAAAAAAATTTAATAAAATCAGCTATCTTTTTTCCAGCAGTCTTACGCTGCTTGTGCGATTTTTCTCCTTTTATACAATTTTTAATCTCTTTTTTGATTTCTTCTTGTATTTCATTTTTCAATAAACTTTCCACTTCATCCTTATCAATAATGGGATCCTTTTGTGTTTTCCTTAATGTTTCACAGACAATTTTTATACGCTCTATTTTCCCTTTTTCTTTTAATTTTGTACCAAGCAAATAAACGACACCTATAATAACAGCCAATGCTATAACTATTACTCCAACTGCAATTATTGCTCCAAGTTTCAAACAAAACTCCTTCTTATCCGGAGCATATGTTATCATTTCAGAGAGGATTCGGGGACATTCAACCACCTCCTGACCCAATCAGTGCCACAGAATAGTTACTATTTAAATTCTACCTCGTTCGCATTTTTATGTCAATATATTTTAAAAAGCTTTTTAATATCCTTTTTTATTGTATGTTTTTCTGACACTTTAAAATTTCTGTTAAAGTTTTTCGATATATTTTTGTGCACTTTTATTTGTCATCCATTGGAGTATATGATATGATAATTTTATATTAGATCGTACAAGTGCTTCTATTTTTTAGGGATTTCATTTCCCTTAAAGCAATATTTCAACCACTTAACCCCACCCAAATCATGGTCCTTACGTACCAAACTTGCTGAAAGGAATAATACTTATGAACGATGTAATCTCACAGCTAAAAAACAACAATAAACTTATCAATATTATACGCTGTTATCCACAGATTTCAAAAGCTGCCTTGGCAGAGTATCTTAAAGTTTCCTGGCCGACTGTATCCACTAATATTGAAGTTTTAAGGAAAAGTAATATTTTAAGTGCTTCCAGCCCCTTACTGATCAACCCGGATTTCGCGCATATGATTGGTATATCTGTTGGATCTGCACAGACAAAACTTACTATAATTGACATGAATTTTTCTCCTATTTCCAGCGAAAAATTTGGCCGCGTTTTGTCCGATCTGGATATCTTTTGTGATGCACGTGAGTATATGGATGAAAACAGAAAAGAAATTACCAATTACATTTTCTTTCAAACTCCAGACAATCTCTTTGAACTGCAGACAAAATTAGATGATATCATTGCCGATATTATAAAGTTGGTAGAAAAACAGGATCAATTCCATATGAATATTATTTCAATTGGAATTGCTTTTACAGGTGCCATCGACAATGTCACAAAGAAAATTGTAAAGTCCCATAACCTTGAATTTTTGTCGGATAAACCGCTGAATACTATTATTTATCCAAATCGCCTGGACTTTTTCGACCAAAAAGGAATCAATATCTACATTGATAATAATTCCAATACGTCTGTCGTGGCTGAAAAATATAATATGTATAATCCTGAAAGTACTAACTACAAATATCGTGACAAAAAAAATATGCTGATCCTTTATCTCGGTGCTGGTGTAGGTGCGGGCATGATTTTTAATAACAGTTTATACCATGGTGCTACAAATTTTGTCGGTGAACTCGGTCACTTGGAGTTACCACCCTATCCTGCTATAGAGTTTAAAGCCGTGGAAAGCTGTTGTTCCTGCGGGAGTTCTGAATGTTTAGACTATCGGATTCGAAATGATGTTTTTGAGATGACGAAAGCTGAATTTTCAGAATTGACTTCTGCTAATATTAAAAACTATTTAATGGATAATCCAAAGAAATTTGAAATTTTCACATATTATATTGGAAAAGTCACTAATCTGCTCATCAATCTCCTTAACTTAGATTTAATTGTTTTCACCGGAAAATTCAAAGAAATTGCAGATTATATGTGGCCATTGCTTTATAAGTACATAAATGCTAATAAGCTATCCTATATTGCTAATGAGTGTGAACTTAAATCTTCTAGTCTCGGTCCTACAGCACCATCTATCGGTGTTGCTATTTGTGCTTATTTTGATAAGCTGGGAGAAGATATTAATTGGAATTTCTGATCTGTCCCTTCAACATCAAGAGCCGCGATCTCGCGCGGCTCTCCTCTATCACAAGTTTCCAATTAGATTCTTTATCTGAAAACGTCAAAACACAAGTGTAAGCATTTGGGTCTGCCCCTGTTAAAATGGCGGTGGTACTGAATGAAAAAGATTATTATAAATTTTGCACTGCCCAATGCTATGCGGGGTCTGACCGTGCGTCCAGCTAAGGGTATATAGTCCGGTGGGTGGAAGCCCCATCAAATAAGCTGTTAACCACAGCATTTGAAGCGAGTCTTGAGTCTGTTACGGTAACGTGCAGGCTAAGCGTAGACAGCAAGATAGCAGGGATAGCTATGGAGCACCGAAATCCCAAAGTATCAGAGGGTCGACACCGTGGTCTGGGTGGAAGACAATATATGCACTTATCGTTATGGTGAGATTTTGCATGCCTCTGCGGTGTTGTTGAAACTATTCATGTCAGACAGGGACTATATGTCAACTGGAGAGGACCTGCATTTTCTTTTCAGAGTGTGTAAATGAAAAGTATGTCCGCCAACCAAAAGAAGAAAGACAAACGAAGTGCAGGTAGTCGGAGGCCCGAACAGTACCGGTGAAGGTATGAACAAAATAAATACTGGAGGGAAGTCGAGAGAGAACTGTGCCTCGCAGTTCTGGCCTGCGAAACTATATCAAAGAGGAAACATTAGCTATACACAGAGATAGGGGAACTAATGGAAACGAAATTGGCGAGAATATCACAATTATCAAAAGAAAACCCAGACATGGTCTTTACATCACTGGGGCATCTTATCAATAAGGAGATGCTTGAGAACTGTCATGTCCAGATGGATGGAACGAAAGCCGTAGGAATAGATGGAGTTACCAAAGAAGAATACGGAAGAAATCTGGAAGAAAATCTAGAAGCCCTTATAGAAAGTTTGAAGAAGAAATCCTATAAGCCTAAACCAGCAAGACTGGTAGAAATACCAAAGGATAATGGGAAGATGCGGCCACTTAGTATCTACTGTTATGAAGACAAGCTGGTACAGGAAGCACTGCGCAGGATACTGGAAGCAGTATTCGAGCCAATGTTTTATGATGAGATGATGGGATTCAGACCCAACAGGGGCTGCCATAAAGCAATCCGCAAACTAAACATAATGCTGGAAAGGAAACCGACGAATTATGTTCTGGATGCGGATATAAAAGGATTCTTCCAGCATCTTGACCATGAATGGATTGTGCGTTTTATAGAATCAAGGATCAAAGACCCGAATATCATCCGCCTTGTCAGACGAATGCTGAAAGCAGGAATTATGAATAACTATGAATTTGAAGCAACAGAGGAAGGAAGTGGACAAGGTTCCGTCTGCTCTCCGATAATTTCCTGTATCTATATGCACTATGTGCTGATATGGTGGTTCAGAGAGGTGGTAACGCCGATGTTAAAGGGATATGCAGGTCTGGTGGTCTATGCTGATGATTGTGCGCCACGAAGGCGGAAACTTGTGACATGATGTCAAACAAGTATAGCCATGCTGTGTGAATGATGATGGCAGGCCCATCGGAACCGCTATATAGGTGGAGGTTTCAAATCACTCTGAGGTGCTGTAGTCAAAAGCTATGGTACTGAGCGTCAGAGAAAAGGCTGTACAAAACAGTCAGGTGTGGACAGTGGAGATGAACGAAGCTGTGAACCACTTACGAAAACGTCGAAAGCGTAGAGACTCCATCAAAACCAGGGGGTCAGTCGTTAACCTGGGATAAGCATAACGGGAGCCTATTTACTGGTTATGCGGTGGACGGCGTAAAGGTGGCATGAACACTGTTCAGGCATTCATATGGAACGTGGGAACCTACGGGCTGGTGTTAAGGGAGAGTGCCAAGTGGACGAACCGCAAGGTACAGAGTACTGATACAGTCATAGGGGCAGAGTGGCTTGTAGTAGTGAAGAGGGTTTCTGAAAAGAAAACAGAGCGAAGAAGCCACAGTATCCAAGCAGAGTAAATAAGTCAACTTAGGAATAAGGAGGAGCTTATGAGCGAAGCAAAACAGTTTGATATTTCAAAGAAGGCTGTAATTGCAGCTTTTCAGGCGGTAAAGGAAAACGCAGGAAGTTACGGGGCAGATGAACAAACCATAAAAGAGTTTGAGGAGCATCTTAATAACAACCTGTATAAACTATGGAACCGGATGGCATCAGGAAGTTATTTCCCGAAGCCTGTAAGGGCAGTAGCAATACCCAAGAAAAATGGTGGAATCAGAATTTTGGGAATTCCAACAGTAGAAGACAGAATCGCACAAATGGTTGCGAAGATGTACTTTGAACCGCTGGTTGAACCAATGTTTTACAATGACTCATATGGATACCGTCCGAACAAATCTGCAATTCAGGCAGTAGGACAAGCAAGGGAAAGATGTTTTAAAAGAGACTGGGTATTGGAATTAGATATCAAAGGGCTCTTTGATAACATCAAACATGGATATCTGATGTACATGGTTGAGAAACATACGCAAATAAAATGGCTGATACTTTATATAAAACGTTGGCTTACAGTGCCGTTCATCATGAGTGATGGCTCGGTTGCTGAACGCAGGTCAGGAACACCTCAGGGTGGAGTTATCAGTCCTGTGCTTGCAAATCTATTTCTTCACTATGTATTTGATGACTTTATGACAAAAGCATATCCGAACATCTGGTGGGAAAGATATGCTGATGATGGAGTACTGCACTGCCAATCGTACAAGCAGGCTGCATTTATAAAGCAGAAACTGGAAGAACGTTTTCAGCAGTTTGGATTGGAACTGAATAAAGAAAAGACACGTATTGTCTACTGCAAGGATAACCGAAGGCCACAAAACTATAGTTGTACCCAATTCACTTTTCTGGGATATACGTTCAGACCAAGGCTAAATAAGAATAAAGAAGGAAAGTTCTTTGTAGGCTTTACGCCTGCGGTCAGTGAAAAAGCCAAAACTGCTATGAAACAGAAGATCAGAGAATGGAAGATACAGTTAAAGGCGGATCTCTCATTAAAAGATATTGGGAACATGATAAACAAAGTAGTGCAAGGATGGATTAACTACTACACACACTATTATAAGTCAGAATTTTATGAGGTGTTGCGTTATATCAATCAATGTCTGATTAAATGGGTACGACGAAGTTATAAAAAGAAAAACACGAGAAGCAGAGCCGAGCACTGGCTTGGTGCAGTAGCCAGAAGAGACAGAAACTTGTTTGCACACTGGAAATTTGGAATATTACCATCTGTTGGAGAGGGAGCCGTATGAGTCGAGAGGCTCACGTACGGTTCTGATGGGGACTCAAGGGGAGGTTCCTTGGGTCTACCTACTTTGTGGTGACATTCCAATACAAATCAGATGCAGTATGGTTCTATGAACACTTAAAACATAGAATGGGACACTTTGGATTAAGCCTTGAAGAAGAAAAGAGCAGGCTGATAGAGTTCGGACGATACGCAAAGGAAAGATGCAGTAAAAGTGGAACGAAGCCAGGTACCTTTACTTTCCTAGGTTTTACACACTACTGTTCCAAAAGCAAGAATGGTAGATTCAGAGTGAAGAGGAAAACCAGTAAGAAGAAGTTTGCGAAGAAATGCAGAGAAATAAATCAACTGATGGGACACATGAAAACATGGAAACTGAAAGAGATTACTGCTAAACTCAATCAGATACTGACTGGTTATTACCATTACTATGGAATCACAGACAATACAGAAAGAATAACAGCATTTCGATACCACGTAATGAAAAGTTTATTCTACTGTCTAAATCGGAGGAGTCAAAAGAAAAGCTACAACTGGGTAGAATTTCTGAATATGATAGATAACAGCTATCCATTGGTAAGACCCCGAATATATGTCAGTGTATATAATTGATAAATGTGAACGATTCGTTTCGCAAAGAGCCGGATGCGGGAAAGCCGCAAGTCCGGATTCTGTGAGGGGCGTACGACCGCAAGGGGTGCGTCTACTCGACCCATGAAATACCCGGGGATTTATATGAAGGATATTGATAAAAGTGCTTTGTAAGAATCAGGTAGTTTTGGTATAATTCATTGTAAATGAAAATATAACCGAATCAGGTAAGTCCTCTGCGGAGGTTGCAAAAAGCGATAAGCAGTGGGTGGGAACTTGCTTGTATCAGGAGGATTGTAAGCTCCTTCTGATAAACTGCGAATATCCGATTGACAGGCAGTTAAAATCAGGATTCATGAGATGGGGAGAGATAGATAGTGGACATTTATCAGATTATTATTACACATAATCGAAGCTGGACGATCAGGGAAATTATTGCTTTTGCAGTGGTTTTCCTGATGGCCGTTTTTCTGGCAGCAGTATTATTAAGGCTGCATAAAATAGTGATCATTCAGGCAGTCTGTGGACTGTTGCTTCTGACGTTTCTTTCAATTGTATTTGGTTCTACTGTTTTTACGAGGACTCCGGGGATCAGGCAGTATCAGCCGGAGGTATTCTGGTCATGGAAGGAAATCCTGGGGATTGGTACATGTGGCAGACTGGGAAGTACTACGGGAGATGGTTTACTGCAGGAGAATCTGTTGAATATTCTGCTACTTTTTCCGGCAGGGATTTTATTGCCGGGGGTGACAGGCAGAAAACTGAAATGGTGGATGGGATTGCTTGTGGGAATTGCGGTATCATCTGCTATCGAGATTAGTCAGCTGCTGCTTTGCAGAGGGTTGTTTGAGTTTGACGATATTATTCATAATAGTTTGGGATGTATGCTGGGGTCTTTGTTGGGGAATAGGATGTTAAGGTTGGTACATGGAAAGTAAAGGGCAGGACCAGATGAAAAACTGACAAGTCATCTTGAATTGCGATTTCAGGAAGGTCACGTTCAAAACTTAACAGTTTTTGTGAAGCATTTTGAAAACCGTCCCTGCTATCAGCAGGGGCGGCTTTCATTTGTGCGCCTATTTATTGTTTTCGCTGACATGAAGATAGTTCATAAGCGCAACCTGAAAAATTTTGGAACAATTGACTCCGTTCACAGCAATGCCTTTTTGACGTAAAATTGTTTATAACAGTAAAAATGTTTAACAAAATCTGTTAAAATGCTATAATGCAGATATGAAAAAGATAATCTTGAGAAAATCCATAATGTATGATAAAAGGATTACTATAAACTGGTACTGTGAAAATACGACAGAAGAGGAGTAAAAAGATGTTATATATAGGAAATCACACAAGCTCATCCCGGGGCTACCTTGCAATGGGGAAGCAGATGCTGGCAAATGGCGGTAACACATTTGCATTTTTTACCAGAAATCCAAGAGGAGGGAAAGCCAAAGACATTGATCCGCAGGATGTGCAGGCATTTGGGCAGCTGGCAGAGGAGAATCATTTTGGAAAGCTGGTGGCTCATGCGCCTTACACTATGAACTGCTGTGCTGCCAAAGAAAACCTCAGGGATTTTGCCAGGGAAATCATGGCAGATGATCTGAGACGTCTGGAAATGACACCGGGAAATTATTACAATTTTCATCCGGGCAGTCATGTAGGACAGGGTGCAGAAGTAGGAATCAGTAAAATTGCAGAAATTCTCAATGAAGTGCTGACAAAAGATCAGAGTACGATTGTACTTCTGGAAACTATGTCAGGAAAGGGCACAGAAGTAGGAAGAAATTTCGAAGAACTTCGTCAGATCATTGACAGGGTGGAGTTAAAAGATAAATTAGGTGTTTGCCTGGATACCTGTCATGTCTGGGATGGTGGATATGATATTGTAAACGATCTTGACAGCGTATTTGAAGAATTTGACCGGATAATAGGTCTGGACAGACTAAAAGCCATCCATTTAAATGACAGCATGAATCCCCTTGGCAGCCATAAGGACCGCCATGCCAGAATCGGAGAAGGTGAAATAGGACTGGAGGCACTTGTCCGCGTGATCAATCATCCTGCCACAGAGGGAATTCCGTTTATTCTGGAGACACCAAATGATGATGAGGGATGGACTCATGAAATTGCGTTGCTCAGAAATGAGTATAAACAGAAATGAGTATAAATATATCTGCTCGAATCAGGAAGATAAATTGGGGCGTGCTGACAAGTTGTAAGTGCAAATCGAAAGAGCAGGAGTGAAATCAAAAGGAAGGAATGCAGGAAAGATCAGAGATGCAGCAAAGACAAGGATATCAGGCAGTAGAGAAGCTGAGAGAAACACTGGACGAGAAGTATCTGTGGGAGGTTATTTTACTCTATGCAGGTGAGAGTTTCAAAACCTATACAGGGCTTCCGTTCACTTATGAAGTAAGAAAGGGTCGGAATGGAGACTACACAAGGGAATTGTGGATCGACCGTAGGGAGAACAGTAAGAGTCTGGCGTTAAGTTCAGTGCTGCTGGCATTGAGAAACATAAAGAAGGTGGGAGCCGTGGTTGACAGACCCAAAGCTCTGGGCGACATCCGCGGAGTGAGTTATATATATGGAATATTCTACCGCTTTGGGCTGATCGATGTGCCGGATACAGCCAGGCAGAAGATGAAGTTCACATGATATATTTTTTAGGAGGAAAGGTATGAACAAGAAGAGAAACGTGGATTCTGGGAGAAAGTCTGCAAGACCGGATTACATTCAGAAAACAATATCACAGAAAAGTTCAGGAAAACGCAGTGGAAAAGTTTTTTTCCCCAAAACCCTCATAAAGACTGGGGGGATTATAATTTTTGTACTTCTGCTTGGGTTTGCAGGAAACAAGTTTTTCCTGTCTGTCAGCAAAACAGACAGCGGGAAGGTGAAGGCCGTATCAGCTTCAGGTGCAGATGAGGAAAAAGAAGGCAGGATAATCGAAAAAACTAAAAAAACTAAAGAAATTAAAGAAACCAAAGATGTGGTTGAAATGCAAAAGACTAAAGAGATTAATTTTCAGCCTCATTGTGTGGATTCTACAAAACCGGAAAATCTGATCAGCTATACTAATATTGAGGTGGATGGAAACGTACTTGAAAATATTGGAGATTATAAGGCTGATGGTGATATTTCCTTTAATATAGGACAGGATTATACAGATGTGGATGGGATCGTCACATTTCGCGGAAACAGTTTTCGTGATACCCCTTCCCATGGTTATGCAGATATGACTGATTTCAGGCTGAACAAACTATGGTCTGCAGATACAGGTTCTCTTTCTTCGGGCAGTGCCGTCTGGACAGGAAGTGGCTGGACAGGACAGCCGCTTATGATGAAATGGCCAAAAGAGGTCAAAGCACATATGAATATGACAGAGAAAGCAAAGGCAGATGATGAACTGGTTGAGGTGATTTATGCCTGTATGGATGGGTATGTGTATTTTCTGGATTTGAGAACGGGAGAAAAGACACGTGACCCATTATATCTGGGATATACTTTTAAGGGTGCGGGTGCCCTTGATCCGAGAGGATATCCGATTATGTATGTTGGCGCCGGATATAACAGCAACGAAGGAACTGCAAAGGTATTTGTAGTAAACTTGCTGGATTGTAGTGTTATGTATACTTTTGGAGACAATGATGAGTTTTCACTCAGAGGAAGTCTGAGCTTTTTTGACGGATCAGCACTTGTGGATGCAGAGACAGATACCCTGATCTATCCGGGAGAGAACGGAATCCTGTATCTGATCAGGCTGAATACAAAATATGATCTGAACAGTGGGACTTTATCCATTGATCCGGGCAGAACTGTAAAATGGCGCTACTATGGAACAAGAAGCAGTACAGAGTCTTTCTGGCTTGGAATGGAAGACAGTGCGGCAATCTATAAAGGCTATATATTTATGACCGATAATGGGGGAAATCTTATGTGTCTGGATCTGAACACTCTTCAGCTGGTATGGGTTCAGGATACATTGGATGATTCTAATTCAACGCCTGTTCTGGAAATCGAAAAAGGACATCTGTATCTGTATGTAAGTACTTCCTTCCGCCTTGGATGGAGAAGTTATGACACAGCCACTGTCCCTGTCTGGAAGATTGATGCAGAAACCGGTGAGATCGTGTGGCATACAGATTATGAATGTACTACTGATGACGGTGTTTCCGGTGGAGTTCAGTCTACGATTGCCTGTGGAAAGAACAGCCTTGCCGATTATATATATGTGACAGTGGCAAAGACCTCTGACAATGCATCCGGAGTTCTTGCCTGTCTGAGAAAATCTGACGGATCTAAAGCATGGGAGGATTCTTCCTCATATGCCTGGTCTTCTCCGGTGTGCGTTTATAACAAAGACGGATCAGGAAAGGTTCTTTATTGCAACAGTACAGGTGATATCCGCCTTCTTGATGGTAAAACAGGTAAACAGGAAGATGTATTATCTGTCAGCGAGGGCGTGATAGAGGCTTCCCCGGCTGTCTACGATAACTATGCGGTTGTAGGCACCAGAGACTGTAAAATATGGGGAATCAGGTTACAGTAAATAGCAATATTTATTTGCTTTCTCCCATTCTTTATTAACTTGCCATTTATCGCACTAAATGGTAAAATTTAAATATCTTACAGTTTTACGACACAATATTTTGAAAAAACTGAAAACAAAGGAGAGGAAGCGATGGAAGAGAGAAATAACAGACTGCTGAATGCGAAGCTGAACAAGTATATTGTTCCGGGGATTATGATGTCTCTGGCACTTCAGCTGGGGAATATTGTGGATACGATATTTGTAAGTAATCTGATAGGTGTGGAGGCAATGTCTGCAGTTACCCTGAGCCTGCCTGTAGAGACGCTTGTTCAGCTTACGGGTTACTGCCTTGGTATCGGCGGTTCCATAGCAGTGGGAAACATGCTTGGCAAACGAGACAAAGAAGGGGCATCGAAATTGTTTTCTGCCACATTTATAGTAGCACTTGTGGTGGGAATCATTTTTTCAATCTGCGCCCTTCCTGCAGCAGAACCTGTTGCCAGACTTCTGGTATCAGGTGACGGTGTCCTGACCGGTTATACCAGAGATTACATACGTGTAAGTATGCTGGGGGCACCGGTGATCGGAATTGGACTGATGATGGTCAATTACCTTGGAGTGGAGAATCATCCGGAGCTGGCATCAGCCTACCTTATCGCAGCCAATGTGATCAATCTTGTGCTGGACTATATATTCCTCAGATATACTCCGCTGGGAATTACAGGTGCATCCTTATCAACTGTTCTTGGTTTCCTGTTTGCAATGGGAATTTTTGTGCTTTATATCCGCTCTGATAAGCGAAACCTTCATCTGATCCTGCTAAAGCCGGGCGAACTTGGAATCACAAAGGAAGCAATCATCACAGGCGTGCCAATGCTGATCTTTATGGCAGCTAATTTTGTAAAGGCGCTTGGACTGAATACCATTATCATGAACCAGCTGGGCGAGGAAGGTATGGCAGTATTTACTGTCTGTGACAATGTGCTGCTGATCGTCGAGATGCTTACAGGCGGAATCATCGGTGTGATCCCCAATGTGGCAGGAATCCTTTTTGGAGAGAAGGACTACGTGGGAATCCGGGTTCTCTGTAAAAAGATGCTGAAATACAGTTACATCCTGCTGGCTGTGATCTTTGTCCTTATTATGCTGTTTACCGAGGAAATCACTGTCATGTTCGGAAGCGGCGGTGGCGAGCTGGGCAGCCATATGGTCCAGGCGCTGCGCATCTTTGCTTTGTGTGTGGCACCTTATCTGTGGAATAAGTTTATTATCAGCTATTACGAGTCCATTGAGGAGACAGTCATTGCAAGTTTTGCCACATTTCTGGAGAATGCGGTGGTAGTTCTGCCTGCAACCCTGGTGGGAATCCTTGTATGGAAACAGATTGACGGGATCGGTATCGACGGAATTGCAGCAGGATTTGTTGCCACTGAGATCATAACTGCAGTTGCAGCCTGTATTTTCAGAAAAATCAGGCATAAGAATACAAGCTTTTATATTGTTCCTGACAAAAATCCGGGGATTAATCTGGATTTTTCCATTAAGAGTACCATGGAGGAAGCACAAACGGTTCATAAGAGGATCATAGAGTTCTGCCAGGAACAGGGAGCTTCTAAAAGCAAGGCAAATCTTGCCGCAGTGTGTGCGGAGGAAATGACTGTAAATATTATACGATTCGGGGGAAAAACCTCCAACTGGATCGACATTAACCTCTGTCTGGAGGATGATCTCTGCAGACTGAGGATCAGAGATAACGGTGTAAATTTCAACCCTCTGGAATATCAGTATGACAGTGAAGACTTTGATATACATGGGATTGAACTTGTCAAGAAGGTATCAAAATCCATGGATTATATTCGTGCGATTGATATGAATAATACCATAATATCTTTTTAGGAGGTACATGAAAATGAAAAATATTAATGAAAGGAACAATTTTGTTTTTGAGTTTCGGCCGGTAACAGAATTGTTCGAGGAACAGGTGAAGCTTCATCCAGAGAAATGTGCAGTTGTCTCCGGCAAAGAGAGCTTCACCTATGCACAGCTCAACGAACGGGCTAACAGGATTGCCAATGCACTTGTGGAAAAAGGTGTCAGACGGGAGACCATCGTAGGTGTGGTTCTTGAGAGATGCTGTGATTTCTATGCAGTGCGACAGGGTATCCTGAAGGCAGGAGGCGCATTTGCAGTTGCCACACCGGATTATCCTGATGACAGGATCCGGTATATTTTTGAGGATTCAGGAGTTCCTTTTATTATCACAACAAAGGAGATCGCAGAGGAACGAAGGGAACTGTTTGCTAAGCTTCCCTGTACAGTACTTCTGATCGAGGAACTTCTGGAGAATGAGAATACAGAGAATCCTCAGGTAAAGATCGGGGAGCATGATCTTTGTTATTGTATCTATACTTCTGGTTCCACAGGCAAGCCCAAGGGTGTGCTGATCGAACATATCAACCTTGCCAATTTTGTAAATCCGGATCCGAAAAATGCGGAAACTTATGGTTATGTCAGCAGGGGATCGGTTTCTCTTTCCATGGCAGCCATGACCTTTGATGTGTCTGTTCTGGAGGAATTTCTGCCACTTACCAACGGGATGACTGCGGTGATCGCCTCTGATGAGGAGATTCTGAATCCTCTTATGCTGGGTGAGCTGATCGTCAGAAATAAAGTGGATATTATGACCACAACTCCTACTTACCTGTCCAATATGATCGATCTGCCCCAGCTTGAAAAAGCAGTTTCTCAGATTAAGGTGTTTGATGTAGGTGCAGAGGCTTTTCCTCCGGCTCTGTATGACAAGATTCGCAGAGTAAACCCGGATGCTTACATTATGAATGGTTATGGACCTACGGAAACTACCATCAGCTGTACCATGAAGGTAATTACGGACAGCAGAAACATTACCATTGGTACGCCTAACGGTAATGTGAAGGTATATATTGTAGATAAAGAGAATAAGATCCTTCCGGACGGAGAGACCGGAGAGCTTGTGATCGCAGGACTGGGCGTTGGCAGAGGTTATATGAATCTGCCGGATAAAACAGAGGCTGTATTCATTGATCTTAACGGCGAGAGAGCTTATAAGACCGGTGACCTTGCAAGGATCAGCCCTGAGGGTGAGATTGAATTTTTCGGAAGAATAGACAATCAGATCAAGCTTCGCGGTCTGAGGATTGAGCTTGGTGAGATCGAGGAAGTGATCAATTCCTATGAGGGAATCATTACCAGCATTACTCTGCCTGTAGATAACAAATTCCTCTGCTGCTATTTTATGGCTGACCGCCAGATCAATACAGAGGAGCTTTCTGCCTATGCATCAGAGTCCCTGGCTCATTATATGGTTCCTGAGGTTTTTGTCCAACTGGAAAAGATGCCTGTGACACAGAATGGTAAAATTGATAAGAAAGCACTGCCAAAGCCGGCTGCACAGCCAAAGAATCTGAAAGAACCCCAGACTCCTATGCAGAAGAAGATTTTTGAAATCGTTGCAGACGTTGTGGAGAATGATTTTTTTGGAACTGACACAAGTTTTTACAGGGCGGGGCTGTCTTCTATCAGTGCCATGAAGCTTTGTATTCTGATTTCAGAGGAATTCGGAGTGACTGTGAAAACCAGTGATATCCACGAAAACAATACGGTGGAGAAACTGGAAAAATATGTGATGCTTGCACCGAAGATCAGAACCTATGAAAAGAGAGAAGTTTACCCTCTTACCGGCTCCCAGAAGGGTATTTTTGCAGAGTGCATGAAGAATCCTGAGAGTACGGTATACAATATTCCGTTCCTGTTTGAACTGGAAAGCTCTGTTGACGTTCAGAAGCTGTCAGATGCCATTTCTCAGATGATCGCTGCACATCCGTATCTGCTGACAAAGGTTTATTTAAGTGACAGCGGAGAGATGGTGCAGAAGCCTTGTGAGGAAGCCTTTGTACCAGAGGTGGTACAGACCACAAATGAGCAGTTTGAAAAGATGAAAGATGAGCTGGTGCGTCCCTTTAAGCTGGAAAAGGGACGGCTGTTCCGGGCGGGGATTTATGTGACAGAAGACAGGAAATATCTTTTTACAGATTTCCACCATATCCTGGCAGATGGTAATTCCTATGATATTATTTTTGAGGATATTGATCGGGCCTATCTGGGTGAGAAATTGGAGAAAGAATCCTACACAGGCTTTGATGCTGCCCTTGATGAAGAACAGCAGATGAAAGAGGGAAAATATAAGAAGGCCGAGAAATATTATGACAGTATTTTCGAGGGAATTGAGACAGAATCCCTGCCTCTTCCTGACTGCTCAGGAAAGACTCCTGAGAGAGGATATCTGTCGATGCCTGTGGACACCGGAGAGTCTCTGGTACTTTCTGCCTGCGAGAAGCTGGGGGTTACTCCAAACATTCTGTTTACAGGTGTATTCGGCATTCTCATGAGCAGATATTCCAATTCCGAGGAGAGTCTTTTTGCAACTATTTATAATGGAAGAAATGATTCCAGACTGGAGAATACAGTCTGCATGCTTGTAAAGACTCTGCCGGTTTACTGTTCCTGTGATCCGAAAGTCACCATACAGGCCTATATGACAGAGCTCTCTGAGCAGATTCTGTCTTCCATGGCAAATGATATTTTTCCGTTCTCTGATATCTGTGCAAAGTACGGGATTAATTCTGATCTGGTATTTGCATATCAGGCAGAGCTTGGGGATGATTTCCCGATCGGGGATACCGTTGCCAGGGGTCATGACCTTTCTCCGGATATGTCAAAGATGCCTCTGTTGATCCAGGTAAGAGAATACGATCATAAATATGTGCTTACTGCAGAATACCGCAGTGACATGTACAGTGAAGCCTTTGTACGTGGAATGCTGGAATCCTATGAGGCAGCTATGGATTCCCTGCTGAAAGCAAAATATATTTCGGAAGTTTCTGTTCTTTCCCAAAATGGAGCGGACAAAATTGCGGAATTTAATAATACTGCCTGCGAATATGACAGAAGTAAGACCATCGCTGATATGTTTGAGGAGCTGGTACAGACCATTCCTGACCATACGGCTGTGGTATTTAAGGATAAAAAATATACTTACAGAGAACTGGATGAGATCAGTGACAGACTTGGAAAATATATCGCATCCCAGGGAATTGGCAGTGAAGATGTTGTTTCCATTCTGATCCCCCGCTGTGAATATATGGCGATCGCACCGATGGGCGTGATAAAGGCAGGTGCAGCTTACCAGCCTCTGGATCCAACCTATCCCAGGGACCGCCTGATGTACATGATGGAGGATTCCTCTGCAAAGCTTCTCATTGCTGACAGAGAGCTTCTTCCTCTGGTAGACGGATATAAAGGACCGGTGCTGTTTACAGATCAGATCTGGCAGCTGGAGGATAGGGATGTTGTGCTTAAGAAGCCGCAGCTGCATGATCTGTTTATCCTTTTGTATACTTCCGGTTCCACAGGTGTGCCAAAGGGCTGTATGCTGGAATATGGAAATATTACTGCTTTCTGTCACTGGTTCAAGAGGTATTATGGCATAGATTCGGATTCCAGGGTAGCTGCATATGCTTCCTTTGGTTTTGATGCCTGCATGATGGATATTTACGGTGCCATCACAAACGGTGCACAGCTTCACATTATTCCGGAGGAGATCCGTCTGGATTTCATTGGACTGCAGCGCTATTTTGAGGAAAATGGCATCACGCATTCCTTTATGACTACTCAGGTGGGAAGGCAGTTTGCGCTGGAGATGGATTGTAAGAGCCTGAGATATCTTTCTGTAGGAGGAGAGAAGCTGGTTCCATGTGAGCCGCCAAAAGATTATAAGTTTATTAATGCTTATGGACCTACAGAGGCGACTATTTTTACGACTGTATTTGAAGTGGACAAATATTATCCAAATGTCCCGATCGGAAAAGCACTTGACAATGTGAAGCTTTATATTACAGACAAGCTGGGGCATATGCTTCCTCCCGGTGCATGCGGAGAGCTGATGATCACCGGCTGGCAGGTTTCCAGAGGATATCTTAACAAGCCGGAAAAAACTGCCGAGGTCTATACAAAGAATCTTTATGATGATACACCGGGATACGAAGTGATGTATCATTCAGGTGATGTGGCAAGATTTCTTCCGGATGGAAATATCCAGATCATTGGCAGAAAGGATTCCCAGGTTAAGATCAGAGGTTTCAGGATTGAGCTTTCTGAGGTTGAGGAAGTGATCCGCAGATATGAGGGCATCAGGGATGCCACTGTAGTTGCCTTTGATGATCCAAAGGGTGGAAAATATATTGCTGCCTATGTGGTATCGGACAGCACTGTTGATATCAATGCCCTGAATGATTTTATTAAAGAGACAAAGCCTGCCTATATGGTACCTGCAGTTACCATGCAGATTGACAAAATTCCTCTGAACCAGAACCAGAAGGTAAATAAAAAGGCTCTTCTTCTGCCTGAGAAAAAAGCAGCGGAGATCATTAAGCCTGAGAATGAGGTTCAGCAGATATTATTTGACTGTATCGCAGAGGTTCTGGGGTATACGGATTTTGGGATTACCACAGATATTTATGAGGCAGGTCTGACATCCATCACTGCCATTAAGCTGAATATCCTGATCTCCAAAGCCTTTGACATTGTGATCAAAACTTCAGATATTAAGAATCATCCCACTATCCGAATGATGGAGGAATTTGTAAAAACTGCGGGAAAAGAAAGCAAAAGAGAAGTACAGGAAAGTTATCCTCTTACCAACACTCAGGAGGGGATTTTCATTGAGTGTACTGCAAATATGGGTTCTACCATTTACAATATCCCGTATCTGTTAAAGCTTGATAACAAGGTGGATCTGGACAGACTGGCAGAAGCCATTGACAGTACTGTTGAGGCGCATCCTTATCTGAAAACCCGTCTGTTTATGGATGACAACGGAAATGTACTTCAGAAACGAAACGATGGGCTCAGTTATAAAACACCGATTTTAAACGGAATGAACAGAGACACTCTGGTACGTCCATATATGTTGTTTAATGAACAGCTTTTCCGGTTTGAAATCTACAGAACCTGTGATGGCAATTATCTGTTCCTGGACCTTCACCACATTGTTGCCGATGGTACATCTCTGGCTATTATAATTAATGATATTAACAGAGCTTACAGCGGTGAGAAGCTGGAACCGGAAGGTTATACTTCCTATGATCTGGCACTGGATAACAGAGATGCCCTGGCAGGTGATATCTATAAAAATGCAGAGAATTATTATAAGTCAGTATTTGAACATGCAGGTGGAAGCATCAGCTTCTATCCGGACAAAAACGGTGCGGCTCCAACAGCAGAACTTTACCACAGAGAGACCAGATCCATTTCCGTGCAGGATGTGAAGGAATTCTGTAAAAAGCATGGAATTACGGAGAATGTATTCTTCATTTCCGCTTTTGGTATCACACTTGGAAAATATAATTTCAAAAAGGATGCTGTATTTACCACTATTTACCATGGAAGAAACGATTCCAGACTTTCGGAAACAGTGGGTATGCTGGTAAAAACACTCCCTGTTTTCTGTGATTTCTCAGGAACAGCCAAAGATTGCCTGAGCGGTGTACAGAAACAGCTGATCGATTCCATGAACAACGATATTTATCCTTTCTCACAGATCAGCCATGAGTTTGATATTAAGGCAGATGCCATGGTTATTTACCAGGGCGACAATTTTGCTTTTGACACCATTGGTGGGGAATATGCACAGGAGGAGCCTGTCAGCCTGAACATGGCAAAGGCACCGGTTTCTGTCAGCATTTCCATTGAAAAGAACAGATTTGTCTTTGAGATTGAGTACAGAGGGGATATGTACCATGAGGAAACTATCCGGTATCTGGCTGACAATCTGGAAACCACTGCAGAGGGAATCTTAAGGGAATGCGATCCGGCTGATATCCGGCTGATGTTTGAGGAAGAAACTCAGATGGAGGATATTCCGGAACATGCAGGAAAGACCTTCATAGATCTGTTTAAGGAGATGGCTGCCAGATATCCGGACAGACCGGCAGTGCGGGATGACTCCGGAGATTTTACTTACAGAGAGTTGGACAGAATGTCTGATTATATTGCTCAGAAGCTTACGGAAAACGGATTTGGCCCGGAACAGGCAGCAGGTATCCTGTGCGGCAGGACAAAGGAATATACAGTAGCCTATGTGGGTGTTATGAAGGCCGGCGGAGCCTATGTTCCTCTGGATCCGGAGTATCCACAGAGCAGAATTGAATATATGCTGAAGGATTCAGGAGCAAGAAATCTCCTTGTGATCGATCAGTATCAGAATCTTGTGGAATTTTATGACGGAAATGTGATCAGTCTGGACAGTGTGTCAGATGAGGCTGAGGATTTTGAACTTTCTGCAGAGCTTATTTCTCCGAAACCGGAGAACCTTGCCTATATGATCTATACCTCAGGCTCCACAGGAAAGCCAAAGGGTGTTATGATTGAGCACAGAAATCTGTTGAACCTGATCGAATATATCACACTGAGCAGAAATACTTCACCGGATGACATTGTGGCAGAGTTTGCGAGCTTCTGTTTCGATGCGTCAGTGATCGATCTGTTTGCACCTCTTACCGCAGGAGCAGTCCTGTATATTTTACCGGAGAGTATCCGTAAGGACGCCATTGCCATAAGCAGATATATAAAGGAAAAAGAGATCACCACCGTAACCTTCCCTACCCAGATGGGAGAACTGGTTACAGAACTTCTGGAGGATGCACCTGCTCTTAAATTTGTTACACTTGGCGGCGAGAAATTCAAGCATTACCGTAACCGTACCTATCAGATGATCAATGGCTACGGTCCTACAGAGAATACGGTTTCTTCCACAGAGTTTTTGGTAGACAGACAGTATGACAACATCCCGATCGGAAAATCACAGCGGAATGTGCGCAGCTACATTGTGGATGAGAATCTGAACCGGCTTCCGGTGGGTGCGTCCGGCGAACTTTGTCACGCAGGAAGGCAGATTGCCAGAGGATATCATAATCTTCCGGAAAAAACAGCATCTGTGTTTGTAGAAAATCCATTTGCTGTATGTGAGCAGGAAAGCCGTCTTTACAGGACCGGTGATATGGTCCGCATGAAAGGCGACGGAAATATTGAGTACATAGGCCGGATCGATTCACAGGTGAAGATCAGAGGATATCGTGTGGAGCTTGGTGAGATCGAAGGTGCCCTTCTGAAACATGAGCTGGTGAAAAATGCAGCCGTTACAGTAATTGAAAAGGGTGGAAATAAATATATCACAGCTTATTATACAGGAGAAGCCATCCCGGAGGATGAACTGAAGACCTTCCTGGAGCCGCTGATCCCGGATTATATGATGCCGTCTTTCTTTGTCAGCATTGAGGAAATGCCTGTGACACCGGGCGGTAAGATTGATAAAAAAGCACTGCCAATGCCGGAGGTAACCACGAACACTGCCAGCTATGTAGAGCCAGTTACAGCAGCTCAGAGAGCACTCTGTGAGATTTTTGAGAAAGCACTGGGAATTGAAAGAGTAGGGATTGAGGACAACTTCTTTGAACTGGGCGGATCTTCCCTTACTGCATCCAAGGTTGCTGTTATGTGTCTGTCAAAGAATATTTCACTGGTATATGCGGATATTTTCAAATATCCTACTGTACGGGAACTTGCAGCTCTGGTTGATGATGACGGAGTTACAGAGGCTGCACAGAGCAAGAATGAATTTTCGGATTATAACTATAACAGGATCCAGAATGTGATCAGCGCAAATACAGAAGAAAATGCAGACCGGATCACAAAGGAAAAGCTGGGAGATATTATGGTCACAGGTGCCACAGGTTTCCTGGGGATCCATGTCCTTAAAGCATTCCTTGACAATTATGACGGTAAGGTTTACTGTCTTGTACGTAAGGGCAAATATGAATCGCCTGAAAAGCGAATGATGAACATGCTGATGTACTATTTTGATGATCCATACAAAGAGCTGTTTGAAAGCCGTATTATCTGTGTGGATGGGGATATTACCTCAAAGGAACAGGTAACAGGATTTTCAGAATACAAATTCAGCACCATCATTAACTGTGCTGCCTGCGTAAAGCATTTTGCGGCTGATGATGTACTGGAAAGAATTAATGTGCAGGGTGTGGAAAATCTGATCGATTTCTGTAAGAATAACGGCCGCAGACTGATCCAGATTTCTACGGTTTCCGTTGCGGGAGAGGGTTCTGACGGTGTTCCGCCAATGTCCAGAGTTTTCTGTGAAAATGATCTGTACATCGGACAGAATATTACCAACGAATATATCCGTACCAAATTCCTGGCAGAGAGGGCGGTTCTGGAAGCAGTTTCCGAGGGACTGGACGGCAAGGTAGTCCGGGTAGGTAATCTGATGAGCCGAAACTCTGACGGCGAGTTCCAGATTAATTTCATTACCAATGGATTCCTTCGCAGCCTGAGAGGTTATGCGGCTGTAGGTAAATTCCCTATGGGCGGTATGCATGAGGTGGCAGAATTCTCACCGATTGATTCTACTGCGCTGGCAGTTCTGAGACTGGCTCAGACCGACCGGAGATTTACTGTATTCCATGCATGCAACAGCCATCATATTTATATGGCAGACCTGATCTACGCAATGCGCAGCTATGGATTCAGGATTGATATTGTAAGAGATGAGGAGTTTGAGGCAGCAGTGAAGGAATTTGCAAAGACCGGTCAGGATTCTGATGCGGTTTCCGGACTGATCGCCTATACCTCACATAATGAAAATGAAATCTATACCATTGATTACAGCAATCGTTTTACAGCACAGGTTCTGTACAGGCTGGATTATAAATGGCCGGTTACAGATGACAGATATCTGGAAAATGCAATTGCAGCACTTGACAGACTTACATTTTTTGATTGATTCAGGAGGGAAAATTACAATGGAAATTATCACAAAAACAGAAGGTAACAAAGCAACTATGGAAATCAGCGGATGGCTTGATACACAGACAGCTCCCCAGTTAGGGGAGGCTCTGTCCGGACTTGAAGACAGCATCACAAGCCTGGTATTTGATTTTACAAATCTGGAGTATATTTCATCTGCAGGCTTACGTCAGGTGATCGTAGCCTACAAAAAAATGGCTCAAAAGGATGGATTTAAGATCATCAATGTTTCTGATGAGGTTTACGATGTATTCAGCCTTACAGGGTTTGACAGCAAGATCGATATTCAGAAGAAGTAACTGTTGATCAGATGCAGAAATTATACAGGATCAATATTAATCATTTTGAGGATCCGCTTAAGAATGAAAGGCTTCTGGATCTGGTTGGGATCAGAAGAAGAGAAAAGGTCATCAGGTATCGTATGCCTGATGACCGCAAAAGAAGTCTGGGTGCAGGGATCATCATCAGAAAAATCCTCGATGAAAACGGGCTTACGGAAAGCTGCCTGAGATATTCTGACAATGAAAAGCCGGTTGTGGATGGCCTTTTTTTTAATGTATCTCATGCGGGGGACTATGTTGTGGGTGTGCTGTCAGACTGCGAAGTCGGGTGCGATATTGAGAAAAATGCCAATGCGCCTCTTGAGGTGGCAGAACATTATTTCTACCATTCAGAGCTTGCTTACATCAAGGCTGCGAAGAACAAAGATAAGGCGTTTTTTACGCTCTGGACATTAAAAGAAAGTTATATGAAAATGACAGGCAGAGGAATGAGCCTTCCTTTGGATTCTTTTGAAGTGGTTCCCACAGCAGAGGGGTTTGTCCTCGGAAAATCCTCAGAAAGGCCATGCTTTTTTGAGACAATGGAATTTGACGGTTATATTTTCTCGGTCAGCAGTGAGAGGGCTTTTTCTCTTCACAATCCATTGGAAATTGCTTTTGACGATATTTATGTATGATCACAGATGATTTTTCAGACACGCTCTAGAGTTTCAATCAGACAGGAAAGCGTATATGTCAGATATTGCTTCTGCTGTACGGGAGAACTGAGGAAGGCATCGGAGCAGGTAAACCAGGTGTAACAGGTATTTCTGGTTGCTGCTTTCCGGTGCTTTCTGTCAATTCCGGATCCGAGAGATTTCGGGATAACCGTATCCTCCTCCGGGAGATAATAGTAATCCTTATAATCTGCATAGTATTGTTTCAGTTTCCCGTCAGTTGTTTTGATAATTAAATTGATTTCTTCGTCTTTTCCTGTCAGATAGAAGTCGGTGTTTCCATTGGAAAATTCCTGTGGCAGTGTGCAGGGGAGCTTCAGTTTCAGAATCAGGTTGTCTCCGTCAAATTCGCTGTATGTAACTTCATAATCTCCATCATAGATGCAAAGATATCCCAGCATATCAAAGATTCTTCCCAGTCCCAGCACATCCTCCAGGTTGTGTCCCAGAATTTCATCAGCTGTAAAGGCATCTCTTTTTTTCAGAAAATCTTTGTAAAGTTTAATGCATTCCTTACCATTATCATAAATCCTGTCTTTGATCCCCAGAAATTCTTCCATGCAGGGCTGCTTCATGGCAGACAGTTTTAAAAGTGACTTTAACGGTTTTAATGTCAGGTAGAGATCCAGCGACTGTTTTCCCGTAAACGGAGAGGGAATTCCATATTTTTCATATCGTGCTTCCAGATATGGCTGGTCGAAGCGGTCTCCGTTGTAGGAAATCAGCAAATCACATTGCTGAAGAAATTGTGAAAAAATTCTCAGAATTGTCTCTTCTTCACTTGCATTTTCCGCCATCCATTGATAAAAATTCCAAGTTTCATCTTCAATTCCAACAGCTCCGATCAGGTATAAATACGTGGAATTTCTTGATAATCCGGTGGTTTCAATGTCGTAAAAAACAGGTGTGAAATTGTATTTTTGGAAGAATTTTCCGGTGAAAAATTTAACAGTCTCAAAGTCTGGAAACCCTTGTAAAATGGGCATTTTTTTAACAATCATGTTAATAATTTTTCCTTTCTGAAATTGTATTTAATTATACACAAGAAAATGAAATTTGGGTAGTGCTTTTTTTGAAAAAATGGTTTATATTATAAACAGGTTGATAAAAATGTACAAAAAAGTATATGGATTTTATCAAAAATAGAGCACTTTGGTGGTGCTTAATATAAAAGGAGGGAACGAAATGGGAATTTTAACCTTTAAGGGTGGTGTTCATCCTTATGACGGAAAAGAATTATCCAAGAACAGTCCGGTAGTGAAATATCTGCCAAAGGGAGATATGGTATATCCTCTTTCCCAGCATATCGGTGCTCCGGCTGCAGCGATAGTTCAGAAGGGAGACCATGTGCTCGCAGGACAGAAGATCGCAGATGCTGCGGGTTTTGTCTCATCACCGATCCATTCGTCTGTTTCCGGTACGGTAAAAGGAATCGAACCGCGCCTGACAGCAACAGGTTCTATGGTCAATTCCATTATCATTGAGAATGACCAGCAGTATGAAAGTGTGGAATTTACTCCTGCACGTCTGGAAGATCTTTCGAAAGAGGAAATTCTGGCGAGAATTAAAGAAGGCGGAGTTGTGGGAATGGGCGGCGCCGGATTCCCCACACAGGTAAAGCTTGCGCCAAAGGAACCGGACAAGATCGATCATATCCTTGTAAACGGTGCCGAGTGTGAACCCTATCTTACCAGTGACTACAGAAGAATGCGGGATGACTCTGAGAAGCTGATCGAGGGCTTAAGAGTTATGCTGAAGCTCTTTGACAATGCGAAGGGATACATCTGTATTGAGGATAACAAGCCTGACTGTATTGCGAAACTGAAAGAAATGGTAAAAGATATTCCACGTATTGAAGTAGCAGAGCTGATGACCAAGTACCCACAGGGTGGTGAGCGTTTCCTGATTAAAGCTGTCACAGACAGAGAGATCAACTCTGCCATGCTTCCGGCAGATGCAGGATGCGTAGTTGATAACGTAGATACCGTAATCGCTGTTTATGAAGCCGTTATCCTTGGAAAACCTGTTATGGACCGTATCGTGACAGTAACAGGACAGGGGATTAAGAATCCGCAGAACTTTGATGTCCTTTCCGGAACAGATATGGCAGAGCTTATAGAAGCTGCCGGCGGACTGACAGACAATGTATCCAAAGTAATTTCAGGTGGTCCTATGATGGGATTTGCCATGTATGACACTCATGTACCATGTATTAAGACAAGCTCCGCATGTCTCTGCCTGGAGAAGGATGATGTGGCAGATGCCGAACAGACTGCATGCATTAACTGCGGCAGATGTGTAGGAGTCTGTCCCGGCCATGTCATTCCTGCAAGACTTGCAACCTTTGCAGAGCATGGTGACATGAAGAGCTTCCAGAAATTTGATGGTATGGAGTGCTGCGAATGTGGCTGCTGCAGTTATATCTGCCCTGCCAAGCGTCCGCTGACCCAGATGATCAAATCTATGCGTAAGATGGTTCTGGCAAGCCGTAAGAAAAAGTAAAAGGGGGACATCGTAATGGATCAGATGTTACATGTATCATCCAATCCCCATGTCCGGGATAAGATGACAACAAGCAAAATCATGCAGCTTGTGGTACTGGCGCTTCTGCCGGCCACACTGTTTGGAATTTATAATTTTGGCCTTCGTGCCTTACTGGTAGTAGTGATCACCGTTGCTTCCAGTGTATTCTTTGAGTGGATTTATGACAAGCTGATGCATAAGAAGAACACAATTACAGACTTCAGTGCAGTTGTTACAGGTTTATTACTTGCATTAAATATGCCTGCATCAATTCCGCTCTGGATGCCTGTACTTGGCAGTGCATTTGCGATCATCGTTGTAAAACAGCTCTTCGGTGGTCTGGGACAGAACTTCATGAACCCGGCACTTGCAGGAAGATGTTTCCTGATGATCTCTTTCGCAGGAAAGATGACAGACTTCGCAGTAAGCGACAGCTTCAGAGGTGTGGTAGATACTGTATCCGGTGCAACTCCTCTGGCAGCTCTGAAACAGAATGGATTTACAGACAGTTCTGTATCTGTATTACATATGTTTATCGGTGATATCCAGGGAACTATCGGTGAGACTTCTGCCCTTGCGATCCTGATCGGAGCAGCAATCCTTCTGGTTTTCAAGGTGATCGATCTGAAGATTCCGCTTACCTATATTGGAAGTTTCGCAGTATTTGTAATCCTTTACATGCTTGGAACAGGCAAGGGATTTGACGTGAATTATCTGTTCAGCCACATCTTCGGCGGTGGTCTTATGCTTGGTGCATGGTTTATGGCTACAGACTATGTCACAACACCGATCACACCAAGAGGACAGTATGTATACGGTGTCTGTCTTGGTGTATTGACTGCGGTCTTCCGTCTCTTTGGCGGTTCCGCAGAGGGCGTATCCTATGCGATCATTTTCTGCAACCTGTTAGTTCCGATGATTGAACGTGTGACTCGTCACCCGGCATTTGGGAAAGGGGGCAAAAAGGCATGAGTAACAGAATTATCAAAGATACCATAGCCATTACAGTGATCACACTGGTGGCAGGACTTGCCCTTGGTGTAGTCCAGGATATTACAGCAGATCCTATTGCAAAGCAGGAAGCACAGGCGAAACAGGATGCGTATAAGGCAGTATTTGCAGATGCGGACAGCTTTGAGACAGTGGATGTGGATGCGGATGCCATGCAGTCTTATCTGGATGAGAACGGATATGCGGCACAGTCCATAGATGAGACTATGCTTGCCAAAGATGCTTCAGGCAATGAACTGGGATATGCATTTACAGTAACCACTTCCGAGGGTTACGGCGGAGATATCCAGTTTGCAATGGGTATCCAGGATGACGGTACCTTAAATGGAATTTCCATTCTTTCCATCGGTGAGACCGCAGGTCTTGGTATGAGAGCAAACACAGATGCATTTAAGGATCAGTTCAAAGATAAGAACGTAGATAAATTTGAATATACAAAGACCGGTGCCACAGCGGATGATCAGATCGATGCGTTAAGTGGTGCCACTATTACAACGAATGCCATGACAAACGGTGTTAATGCCGGATTATGTGCATTCCAGTATGAGAAAGGGGGAAATCAGTGATGAAACCAAACACACCTGCTGAACGTTTATATAACGGAATCATCAAAGAAAATCCTACCTTTGTACTGATGCTTGGTATGTGTCCTACACTGGCTATCACCACATCTGCAACCAATGGTATCGGAATGGGACTTACTACAACAGTGATTCTTGCAGCATCCAACTTAATGATCTCTCTTCTGAGAAACTTTATTCCGGACAGAGTGCGTATGCCTGCATTTATCGTAGTTGTTGCTTCCTTTGTAACAGTTGTACAGCTTCTTTTACAGGGATTTATTCCAAGCCTGTATGACTCCCTTGGAATCTATATTCCTCTGATCGTAGTTAACTGTATCATCCTTGGACGTGCAGAAGCATATGCATCCAAGAATAAACCGATTGCCTCTCTGTTTGATGGTATTGGTATGGGCCTTGGATTTACCTTAAGTATCACCTGTATCGGTGCAGTACGTGAGCTGATCGGCGCAGGTTCTCTGTTCGGACATCAGGTCCTTCCTCTGGCAGATGCTGCAGCAGGTAAGGCTGGTTATGAACCGATCACAATCTTTATCCTGGCACCCGGAGCATTCTTTGTTCTGGCAGCGCTTTCTGCATTACAGAACAAATTCAAAATCGGTGCAGCCAAACGTGGCATTGATCCAAGTAATCCTGATTGCGGCGGAAGCTGTGCAGCCTGTGGCAATACCATGTGTAAGGGAAAAAGGGGGTAATGGATTATGAAAGAACTTTTGATCATACTTGTAAGCTCAGCGATTGTAAATAACGTAGTCCTCAGCCAGTTCCTTGGCCTCTGTCCTTTCCTTGGTGTTTCCAAGAGTGTTGAGACAGCAGCCGGCATGGGCGGTGCGATCATCTTCGTTATTACACTGTCATCTTTTGTGACAGGTATTATTTACAATGCTATCCTGGTTCCTACGAACCTGACTTATCTGCAGACTATCGTATTCATCCTGCTGATCGCGGCGCTGGTACAGTTTGTAGAGATGTTCCTTAAGAAGACAATGCCTTCCCTGTATCAGGCACTTGGTGTGTATCTTCCACTGATCACAACAAACTGTGCGGTTCTTGGTGTTGCCCTTACAAACGTGCAGAAAGAGTATAATGTTCTTCAGGGAACAGTGAACGGATTTGCAACAGCAGTGGGCTTTACTATTTCCATTGTGCTGATGGCTGGTATCCGTGAGAAAATCGCATACAATGATATTCCAAAATCCTTCCAGGGATTCCCTACAGTTCTGCTGACAGCCGGACTGATGGCAATTGCCTTCTTCGGATTTTCAGGACTGATTTAAGGAGGGGACTGGTATGAATATAGGAGCAATTATCGCGGCAACTGTACTGGTTGCGGCAGTAGGTCTTTTTATCGGTGTTTTCCTTGGCGTTGCCGGTAAGAAGTTTGCTGTGGAAGTGGATGAGAAGGAAGTTGCTGTTCGTGAGGCGCTTCCCGGTAATAACTGCGGTGGCTGTGGTTATCCCGGCTGTGATGGTCTGGCAGCAGCAATCGCCAAAGGTGAGGCACCTGTAAATGGATGTCCGGTAGGCGGTGAGCCTGTCGGGAAAGTGATCGCAGCGATCATGGGACAGGAAGTTGTGGAGACTGCCCGTCAGGTGGCGTATGTGAAGTGTGCGGGTACCTGTGAGAAGACGAAGGATAATTATGAGTATACAGGTGTGGAAGACTGTGAGATGATGGCTTTCATTCCCGGTGGTGGTGCGAAGTCCTGTACTTATGGATGCCTTGGTTTTGGAAGCTGCGTGAAGGCCTGTCCGTTTGGGGCGATTGATGTTGTGAACGGTGTGGCGGTTGTTGATAAGGAGGCTTGTAAGGCCTGCGGTAAGTGTGTTGCCAAGTGTCCGAAGCATCTGATCGAGCTTGTGCCCTATGAGCAGACTACGTTTGTGCAGTGTAGTTCTCATGCGAAAGGTAAGGCTGTTACTTCTGCGTGTGAGGTTGGCTGTATCGGATGTAAGAAGTGTGAGAAGACTTGCCCGAATGGGGCGATTACGGTTGATAATTTCTGTGCGCATATTGATTATAGTAAGTGTACGAATTGTGGGGCTTGTAAAGAGGTTTGTCCGAGACATATTATTCAGTAATGGGAGAAAGAACTGCTGTGTGAAGGCATGGCGGTTCTTTTTTTTCGATTAAGGCGCGCGAACAATATACGCGAATATATGTTTGCGTTATGAGGTGGTATGTGGTATGATGAATCGGAAGTGATGAATTTGGGACGGAGGATGTATCATGATTGCGTTTGTTCATGGAATGGCTGTGGATATGACTGAGAGCTCGGTGGTTGTTGAGGCCGGGGGGATTGGTTATGAGATATATATGACGGGGGCAGATTTGTCTGAGATTCGTATGGGGGAGGATGTGAAGGTCCATACTTATTTTAGTGTGAGAGAGGATGCCATGAAGCTGTATGGGTTCAGGGCTAAGGATGATCTGCAGATGTTTAAGCTGCTTCTTGGTGTGAATGGTGTGGGGCCGAAGGCTGCGCTGGGAGTTCTGGCGGGGATTACGGCGGATGAATTGAGGTTTGCAATTCTTTCGGATGATGTGAAGACGTTGTCGAAGGCTCCGGGTATCGGGAAGAAGACGGCTCAGAAGCTGATTCTTGAGCTGAAGGATAAGATGAAGCTGGAGGATGCGTTTGAATTGAAGCTGGCTCATGAGCAGGAGAGGGCAGCAGTGGGAGCCGGTGAGGTTTCGGATGGCAGGCAGGAAGCTGTTGAGGCTCTGGTTGCGCTGGGATACAGCAGTGCGGATGCGCTTCGGGCGGTGCGTAAGGTTACGGATGTGCCGCCGGATGATGTGGAAGGTCTTTTGAAGGCTGCGCTGAAGAATTTTTAACTGAAGCAGGACTTTACGCTCTGGTAGATTGGATTGCCTGTATTATTATAGAATTGTTATAGGTTAGGATGGGTAACAGATGGAGAAACGTATTATAACTACGGATGTGACGGAGGAGGATTTTTCTCTGGAGGGGAATCTCCGGCCGCAGACGTTGGATGATTATATTGGTCAGGAGAAGACCAAGAGTACTTTGAAGGTTTATATAGAGGCTGCGAAGCAGAGGCATGATGCATTGGATCATGTTTTGTTTTATGGTCCTCCGGGGCTTGGTAAGACTACTCTTTCGGGGATTATTGCCAATGAGATGGGGGTTCATATGAAGGTGACTTCCGGGCCGGCTATTGAGAAGCCGGGGGAGATGGCTGCGATCCTTAATAATCTGCAGGAGGGAGATATTCTGTTTGTGGATGAGATCCACCGCCTGAACAGGCAGGTGGAGGAGGTCCTTTATCCTGCTATGGAGGATTATGCTATTGATATTATGATCGGGAAGGGGGCTTCTGCCAGGTCTATACGTCTGGATCTGCCGAAGTTTACACTGGTGGGGGCGACTACCAGGGCAGGACTTCTGTCTGCACCTCTTCGTGACCGTTTTGGTGTGATGCATCATCTGGAGTTTTATACTCATGAGGAGCTTAAGACGATCATTATCCGTTCTGCTCAGGTTCTTGGAGTGGAGATTGATGAGAAGGGTGCGGCTGAGATTGCCAAGAGATCCAGGGGAACTCCGAGGCTTGCCAACCGTCTGCTGAAGAGGGTTCGTGATTTTGCGCAGGTGAAGTATGATGGACGGATTACTTATGATGTGGCGTGTTTTGCGCTGAATCTTCTGGAAGTGGATCAGTATGGTCTGGATAAGATTGACAGAAGGATTCTTCAGACTATGATCGTGAATTTTCAGGGTGGTCCTGTGGGACTGGAGACTTTGGCTGCGGCGATAGGGGAGGATTCCGGTACGCTGGAGGATGTGTATGAGCCTTATCTGCTGCAGAATGGATTCCTGAACCGTACGCCGAGAGGACGTATGGCATCGGCGCTTGCGTATGAGCATCTGGGCTATCAGATGCCGGAGAAAAACTGAAGTTAAGGGCGTAAAAATATAAAAAAGTAAAAGTTTTTTAAAAATTCCTATACATTTCGACTGCTTTCGAGTATAATGAAGTAAATGTCCGGGGTTCCGGGCAGATTGAAGGAAGATACAGGAGGCTCGTACGGATGGCGGTCAAAAATACAGCAAAGGTAATCATAGGTGGTAAGATTATTACGCTGGGAGGCTATGAATCGGAAGAATATTTTCAGAAAGTAGCATCCTATATAAATAAAAAGATGGATGAGTTAAGTGCTATGCCGGGTTACAGCAGACAGCCCATGGAGACCAAGCATACACTTATCAGCCTGAATATTACAGATGACTATTTTAAGGCAAAGAAACAGGCGGAGGTTTTTGAACAGGATTTACAGCAGAAGGATCAGGAGATGTATGATCTGAAGCATGAGCTGATCTCGCTTCGTATGCAGATTGAGGAAGCGCAGAAGCATGAACAGGAAGCCCTGGAACAGAAGAGCCTTCTGGAGGGAAAGAATAAGGAACTGGAAAAGCAGATTGATGAGCTGCTGAAATAACAGAGGGGGGATTACTTCGGTGATTTCCCCTTTATGATTTGTTTCATATGTATTCGATTTGAATATTATAGCAATGATCATAAATAATGCATTTAAGATGACTGTTATAGAAAACGTGAGGTATAGAATGAGAAGAGAAGAGATTGAACTTCTGGCACCTGCCGGTTCCTATGAGGGATTTGAGGCAGCGATTGGTGCAGGTGCAGATGCGGTTTATGTAGGGGGAGCAGCCTTTGGCGCGCGGGCCTATGCGAAGAATTTCGGAGAGGAAGAGCTTTTGCGTGCCATTGATACTGCTCATATCCATGGCAGGAAACTTTATCTGACAGTGAATACGCTGTTGAAGAACAGGGAACTGTCTGAACAGTTGTATGATTATCTGCTTCCATATTATAAGGAAGGTCTGGATGCGGTGATCGTTCAGGATATGGGTGTGTTTAAGATGATCAGGGAGATGTTTCCGGGTATGCATCTTCATGCCAGCACGCAGATGACTGTGACAGGTCCGGAGGGGATGAAGTTTCTGGAAGAACAGGGTGCTTCCAGAGTGGTAACTGCCAGAGAGCTTTCCCTTGAGGAAATCCGGAGGATGCATGAGACAAGTCCTATCGAGATTGAATCTTTTGTCCATGGAGCTTTATGTTACAGTTATTCGGGACAGTGCCTGATGAGCAGTATCCTGGGTGGAAGAAGCGGTAACAGAGGAAGGTGTGCACAGCCTTGCCGTCTGCCTTACCAGACGGCACTTTGTTGCGGGGAAAATGGCAGACGGTCAGAGAAAAGGAAAGCGCAAGAATTATGTCCTCTGAGTCTGAAAGATATTTCTACGATAGAGATTCTTCCGCAGATTCTGGAGGCTGGCGTTACTTCTCTTAAGATAGAGGGCAGGATGAAGCAGCCGGGATATACAGCAGGGGTAACTTCTGTATATCGGAAGTACCTGGATCTTCTTTTTGAGAAGGGAGCTGAGAATTACAGGGTAGCAGAGGAGGATAAGAGATATCTGCTGGATCTGTTTAACAGGGGAGGTTCTTGTACCGGTTATTATCAGATGCAGAATGGTCCGTCCATGATGGCATTCAGTAATGAGAAGAAAACAGGAGATGTCAGTCCTGTATTAAGAAAAAAGAAAGAAAAAATTCAGGGAACATTCATTCTTTTTCCAGGAAGTCCTGCTATACTGGATGTGTCATGCAGGGGAATCCATGGATTTGCGTCTGTGGGTGAGGTACAGTATGCGCAGAACCAGCCGCTGACAGAGGAGCGCATCCGTTCACAGATGGAGAAGCTTGGAAATACAGAATATGAGTGGGAAAATCTGGAAATCCAGATGGATGAGAATATTTTTATCCCGATGAAAATGCTGAATGAGGCGAGAAGAGAGGCACTGGAATCTCTGGAAAATGAATTGCTCAAACCATATAAGAGAGAAGAAAATAATGGGAAGAAACGCTTATCAGAGGATGCCGGAAGAAAAGCAGATTCGCCAAAGCAGAAAAATCTTCCGATTTATATTTCCTGTGAAGAAAAATCCACTGCACTGGCGTTATATAAAAGAGAGGGGATACATGGAATGTATCTGAACGCTGATGCCATGGAGGTCTGCCTGGATGACTGTGTAAGCAGAGGAATGGAGATGTATCTGTCTCTTCCGCATATTATGAGAGGTGAGATGCCCCGGGAGCTTCTCACCAGGATCAGAGAGTGGATGGACAGAGGAATGACTGGATTTCTGGTAAGAAATCTGGAGACTTTTGCAGTTCTGCGAAAGGCAGGTCTGGCTGAGAAATGTGTTCTGGATCACAGTATGTATACATGGAATGATGAAGCTGCTGATTTCTGGAAAGATCAGAAAGTCCTCAGAAATACGGTACCGCTTGAGCTGAACGAAGGGGAAATCCGACACAGAGATAACCGGGACAGCGAGATGCTGATCTACGGATATCTGCCTCTTATGATATCGGCCCAGTGTGTGCATAAAAATCTTTACGGATGTAATCATAAGGAAGAAGGGGTAACTTTAAAAGACCGTTACGATAAAGAATTTACGGCGAAATGTATATGTAACCCATGGAAAACTGAGAATACAGATTTCTGTATACCCTGCTATAATATCATTTACAACAGTATCCCTTACGGCCTGTTGAAAGAGAAATCACAGATAGACAGACTTGGTGTCTCTTCCCTGAGACTTGCATTTACCATTGAGGAGCCTCAGGATGCGGTGAAGATATATGAAGAGTTCAGAGCTGTTTATCGTGATGGGAAGAATCCTCCGAAACGGGAATATACAAAGGGACATTTTAAAAGAGGAGCCGAGTAAGGCATATGATTAATGTAATTGTAGAATTATCCAAGTATGTGATCCTTACCCTGATGGTGATTTATGCCTTTCACTGTTTCTATCTGGTGAAACAGCAGAGTGAGGAGGAGAGAAACGAATCGCTGCGCCAGCAGCTGATGCTTATCTTTTTTATGGATTTCACTGCGTTTCTGGTCATCTACCTGAAGACAGATAAGTTTCAGGTCGTGTTGTTTTATGTCGAAATGATGGCATTTTTTGCGGGAATCCAGATTTTGTACAGGATTTTTTATAAGAAAGCATCGATTTTACTGCTCAACAATATGTGCATGCTTCTCAGCGTAGGATTTATTATGCTGTGCAGGCTGGATGTTTCCACAGCTACCAGACAGCTGGTGATCGTGGCAGGCGTAAATGTGGTGGCATTGATCGTACCTGTCCTGATCAGGAAGATGAAATTTCTCAAGGACCTGACATGGGTTTATGCGGGAATCGGAATCGTTTTGCTGGCGGCGGTATTTGTGCTTGCAAAGACAAGCTATGGAGCAAAACTTTCCCTGATGGGAATCCAGCCTTCAGAGGCGATAAAGATTACATTTGTGTTCTTTATGGCGGCATTGCTGAGAAAAGGTGCTGATTTTTCAAAAGTGGTCCAGGCTACGGTAGTGGCGGGACTGCATGTGGGGATTCTTGTACTTTCCAGAGACCTTGGAAGTGCAGTGATCTTCTTTGCGGCATATCTTGTGATGATTTATGTGGCATCCAGAAATGTGGGATATCTGGCACTTGGTCTTGCAGGCGGATCTGCAGGGGCAGTTGTCGCATATCATCTGTTTGGCCATGTGCGTCAGAGAGTGACAGCCTGGAAGGATCCTATGGCGGTATATCAGAATGAAGGATACCAGATCGTCCAGTCACTGTTTGCCATTGGAACCGGCGGATGGTTTGGAATGGGATTGTGTCAGGGTTCGCCTGAGAAGATCCCTGTTGTCAAGAATGACTTTATATTCAGTGCAATCTGTGAGGAACTGGGTGGGATTTTTGCAATCTGCCTGATCCTGGTATGTATGAGTTTCTTTTTGATGATCGTAAATATTGCGCTTAAGATTAAGAAACCATTCTACAAACTGATCGCACTTGGACTTGGTACGGAATATGCATTTCAGGTATTTCTGACAATTGGCGGAGCAACGAAATTTATCCCTATGACAGGTGTAACTCTTCCTCTGGTCAGCTATGGAGGAAGTTCTGTCGCGTGTACAGTACTGATGCTGGCAATCATTCAGGGATTGTATATTTTGAGAGAAGATGAGGACGAAGAAATTGAGAGATATCGAAGAAAAGGAACGGCGCAGAGAGTTGAAGAAGCGCCAGAAGCGCAAAGCCCGGGAGATTTCTGAAAAGAGAAGGCCCCGTAACAGAGAGTATACACTGGTATCCTGCTTTTTTGTGCTGATCTTTGTCAGTATGATCGGATATCTGATCTACTTTAATTATGCAAAGAGCGATGATTTTATCAATAGTCCCTATAATACAAGGCAGGATACTTTTTCAGACAGGGTTGTAAGAGGTAAGATCATATCTGCAGATGGGCAGGTGCTTGCCCAGACCAATGTTTACGAAGACGGAACAGAGGAACGTACTTATCCCTATGCAAATATGTTCGCTCATGTAGTCGGATATGACACTAATGGAAAAAGCGGACTGGAATCAGAGGCGAACTTCCAGCTTCTGACTTCTCATGAATTTTTCCTGAACCAGATGAAAAATGAGTTTAAGAATCAGAAAAATACGGGTGATTCTGTGATCACGACGTTAAACGCAGATCTTCAGTCAACTGCCTATAATGCACTTGGTGACAGGAGAGGGGCGGTTGTTGCCATAGAACCCTCTACAGGTAAGATTCTGGTGGAAATGAGCAGACCGGACTTTGACCCGAATACTATTTCCCAGAACTGGGACACACTGGTAAATGATTCCAATGACAGCAGTCTGTTGAACAGAGCTACAAACGGAGCCTATCCTCCGGGATCTACATTTAAGGTGGTAACTGCCCTGGACTATTTCAGAACCAAGGGCAGTCTGGAGGGATTTTCCTATCTCTGTGAGGGAAGTATTACCAGAGAAGATCACACGATCAGGTGCTATGGCGGAACTGTTCATGGACAGGAAGATTTTTACAGTGCTTTTGCCAATTCCTGTAACAGTGCATTTGCAGAGATCGGAACCATGCTCGGAGGCAGTTCTCTGAAAAAAACAGCCGAGAATCTTCTTTTTAATAAGAGTCTTCCGCTTTCTTCCTATAAAAAGAGTACTTTTACATTAAATGGAAAATCTTCTGTTGCAGAGGTTATGCAGACTGCCATCGGACAGGGTAATACGTTGGTATCACCTATGCATATGGCGCTGATTACCAGTGCGATCGCCAATGGCGGGGAGCTCATGAAGCCTTATCTCATTGATTCTGTTGTAAGTTCAGACGGAGAGACAGTGAAGACAACAGAGCCGGAGAGCTATAAACGTCTGATGACAACAAATGAGGCGAATATCCTTGGAAAGCTTATGAAAGGTGTTGTGGAAAACGGAACCGCATCGGCTCTGAACGGAAGAGGATATACAGTGGCAGGCAAGACCGGATCAGCGGAATTTGATGAGAATGGTTCCAGTCATTCCTGGTTTATCGGTTATTCCAACGTGGATGATCCGGATCTGGTAGTTGCGATCATTGTTGAGAATGGCGGTACCGGAAGTGAAGCAGCAGTGCCCATCGCAGAGCAGATATTTGATGCGTATTATTATGATAAGCAATAATAAATTCCATGTTGCAGGCAATCTGGAATGAATTTTGGCTACGTTACTGTGAACGGAGTGAACAGTAACTAATTAATCGGTAATATGTTATGAAATGATATTTATAGCTTGCGGGTTTGGAAAAAAAGAGATATACTATACTCAGTTTATAATACCACGCAAAACAGGAGGGATTGCATTATGATAGAAGCAACGAGCTGTGGCGGTGTGGTAATTCATCGGGGTAAGATTCTTACTTTGTATAAATCTTACAGGAACCGTTATGAGGGCTGGGTATTGCCGAAAGGAACAGTGGAACCAGGCGAAACGCATGAACAGACAGCATTGCGGGAAGTGATGGAAGAGGCTGGAGTGCGTGCGACCATTGTGAAATACATCGGAAAGAGCCAATATAACTTTACCGTTCCGGAGGACGTGGTTTTCAAAGAGGTACACTGGTATCTTATGACTGCGGATAATTATCATAGTAAGCCCCAGAGAGAGGAGTTTTTTGTAGATTCCGGATATTATAAATTTCATGAGATCTATCATCTGCTGAGGTTTTCAAACGAGAAGCAGATCGTAGAGCGTGCTTATCAGGAATATCTGGAGATGAGAAGCAATGGACTCTGGGGAAAACAGCATAAGTATTATTAACGAGAGAACAGGGCTGTGTTTTTTTGCAACGCAGCCCGGTTTAAATTTTGGAGAAAATGGAAATACTGTAACTGAAGTGTTATAGAAACGGGAGAGGGTGTAAGATGCTGAAATGGCAGGAGAATTTTCTTGCAGGGGAATCTGTAAAGGATCCTGAGGAGATAAAAAAGAAACTGAACAGCGGAAAACCGGTTCTGGGCATTTATCTCCTTACTCTGTCAGAGAATCCTGTGAATCTGATGGATATTATTCCTGCAGCAATGCTGATACAGAAGAGCTTTTATGGAATCTGTCCGAAGATCATAGGAATGGCGAAGGGCAAAGAGGAAGCCCTGGAGATGGTGCGAAGTCTGATCGATGAAATGTACAGGGAAACGGGAACCTTCGCAACAGCTGAATATATAGAAAACAGGTGAGAATATGTTACATATTTTATGGCTGATCCTTAAATTTATACTGATCATCCTGGGAATTCTGCTGGGCCTTCTTTTACTGGCAGTTCTTCTTGTACTGTTCTGTCCTGTAAGATATAAGGCATCAGCTGTCAAGGCAGAAGGTGGCTGGAAACAGACAGAGGGAGAGGGTATCGTAAGCTGGCTGTTTCATGGGATTTCGCTGAGAGCGGAATGGAAAGATCAGCAGATGGAGATATCCTTTCATCTGTTTGGAATTCCCGTAGACAAGTTGTTGAAAAAACGGCAGGAGAAGAGGGCTGTAACAAAGAAATCCGGGAAAAATCCGGAGAAATCCGGCGCAGAAAAGGTATCTGTATCCGGCACAGACGGAAACAGGGAAGAAGAGCATAAAAAATCAGTGGTTGATCACCCGAAATCAGAGAATATGGAGACTGAGGATCTGAAAACAGACAGAAATTCAGCTTCAGATACATCTGCTGATACAGAGAGGATCAGAAACAGTCAGATATCCGGACAGCAGGAACTGAATGCAGATGATACAGATCGGAATAGTCTAAAGAAGAGGCAGTTTTTTATAAAAAGGATCTATGACCGGATCCGAAATATATTTCAGTTGATTCGTACAAAACTGCAAAATATCCGCAGGACATTCGGGAAGATTAAGAAGAATGTGTCCTGGTGGAAGGCGTTTATAGAACATCCCAGAGTGACAGCTGCCAGAAAGCTTGTATGGAAACATGGAAAATTTTTGCTTAAGCATATTTTTCCTACAAGGATAGAAGGGCAGGTTACTTTTTCTTTTGAAGATCCGGCGCTGACAGGTGTGGCACTTGCTGTACTTGGGATGACAATTCCATTTCACAAAAACTGTATACAGATCAATCCCCGTTTTGACAGTGAGAATTATCTGTATGGAAACATCAGGGCAAAAGGCAGGATCTACGGATTTGTTCCTGTGCGGGCAGCAGTGAGTATTTATTTCAATAAAAATATAAAATACGTTATAAAACGTTGGAAAACCAGGAGGGCATGACCATGGCAAATGAAAACAATTTTAAAGAAACCGTAAATTCATTATTCAAGGGAATGGACAGTTTTATTTCTGCGAAAACAGTGGTAGGAGAGGCAATCCATGTAGGCGATACGATCATTCTTCCTCTGATGGATGTATCTTTCGGTGTAGGTGCCGGTGCTTTTTCAGGAGAGAAGAAGGATAACGGCGGCGGCGGAATGGCAGGAAAGATGACTCCCTGTGCAGTGCTTGTGATCCAGAATGGAACAACAAAGCTGGTCAATGTGAAAAATCAGGATGGTCTCACCAAGATCCTTGATATGGTTCCGGATTTTGTAGACCGTTTTACCTCCGGAAAAGGTGACGAAGAATCTGTCGGCGAATCAGAAAAATAATTTTTGCATAGACTATAGCAAACCGATGAAAAAGGTGCAGAAGAATTGGAAAAGCTGTTCGGCTTTATGCTGTTTTTCATAGGGATTGGGATGATAATCGGGATGCTGATCGCAGAAAATGTGGTTCTGGTGGTTTCGGCCGGAGTTTTCCTGTTGTTGGGATATCATCTTTTCTGTCATTAACTTTACAGAAGATTGCGAATATCCCGTTTGACATATGAAATAAAAAAAGACTGTCAGCTCAGGCAGAATATTCGGTAAAGAATATCTGAACAGAGGGACAGTCTTTTTTGCAAAAAAAATACCCCTGTTACAACAGGGGTAATGGTGTTATTATGCTCTTTCTACTTTACCGGATCTTAAGCAAGAAGTACATACATATGTCTTTCTAGCTCCACCCTCAGCAGTCTTGATTTTAACGGATTTTACGTTAGATTTCCACATTTTATTGGATCTTCTATGTGAATGACTTACATTATTTCCGAAATGAGCAGCTTTCTCACAGATTGCACATTTAGCCATGATAGCACCTCCTTGACGCTTTATTGTTACTGTCGTGCTGTGTGCATAGCGTCTGAACAGTAACCTTGTGTTCAACAGATTACATTGTAACAGATGAATTGTGCTTTTGCAAGCAAAAAAAGGAAAAAACTCAAAAATTATATTTCTTTTTCTGCGAAAAGAGGTTATAATACACTTACATACAATAATGAGCATTGGAGGTAACCATATGAATGGACGTATAGATTCCGGATTAGGTCAGATCATAATTGACACAGATGTAATCGCAACCTACGCAGGAAGCGTTGCTGTAGAATGTTTTGGTATCGTAGGCATGGCTGCAGTCAGTATGAAGGACGGACTGGTAAAGCTTCTTGGAAAGAACAGCCTGAAACATGGCATCAGCGTCAGAATTACAGAGGACAATAAAATCCGCCTGAATTTCCATGTTATTGTGGCATATGGCGTGAACATAAGTACAATTGCAGACAACCTTGTCAGCAATGTCAAATATAAAGTCGAGGCCTTTACAGGAATGGAGATCGATAAGATCGATATTTATGTAGAAGGTGTACGCGCAATTGATTAGGATAGAGGAGGAACTTGTGGTGAATAACAAAACCATAGATGCCAGAATACTTTCCAGGATGTTTCTTGCAGGAGCCAAGAATCTGGAAGCTAAAAAAGAATGGATCAACGAACTGAACGTATTTCCGGTACCGGATGGAGATACAGGAACCAATATGACAATGACGATCATGGCAGCAGCAGCAGAAGTAGGTTCTCTGGGAGAGCCTGACATGGAGTCACTGGCCAAGGCGATTTCTTCCGGTTCTCTGCGCGGTGCAAGAGGTAACTCAGGTGTTATTCTTTCTCAGCTTCTGCGTGGTTTTACCAGAAGTGTTAAGAACAGTAAGGAACTGGATGCCATTGATATCGCGGCAGCCATGGAGAAAGGTGTGGAGACTGCATATAAGGCAGTCATGAAACCGAAGGAAGGAACAATCCTTACTGTTGCAAGAGAGGCTGCTGCCAAGGCTGTAGAGCTTGCGGAGACAGCAGAGGATCTGGATACATTTTTTCAGAGCGTGATCGCTCATGCGGAGGAAACTCTGGCAAAGACACCGGAGATGCTGCCGGTTCTGAAAGAAGCAGGAGTAGTGGATTCCGGTGGACAGGGACTTCTGGAAGTATACCATGGTGCATATGATGGTTTCCTTGGCAAAGAGATTGATTATACACAGTTTGACAAGGCAAAAGGTCCTGCTGTGACTAAGATCGATGCACAGACAGAGGCTGATATTAAATTTGGTTATTGTACAGAGTTTATTATTCTTCTGAACCAGCCGATGTCCGAGGAGACAGAGCATGAATTTAAGAAATTCCTGATGTCCCTTGGTGATTCGATTGTGCTTGTTGCAGATGACGAGATTGTGAAGGTTCATGTTCATACCAATCATCCCGGACAGGCTATTGAGAAAGCCCTTACCTTTGGTGCACTTTCACGTATGAAGATCGACAATATGCGTGAGGAGCATCAGGAGAAGCTTATAAAGGATGCCGAGAAAATGGCGAAAGAGCAGGCAGAACAGGAAGAAAAAGAAGAAGCAGCACAGCCGCCGAAGGAAGTAGGCTTTATTTCCGTATCTGTGGGAAAGGGAATGACAGAGATCTTTAAGGAACTGGGTGTGGATTACCTGATCGAGGGCGGTCAGACAATGAACCCGAGTACAGAGGATATGCTCAATGCCATTGCAAAAGTAAATGCAAAGACTATTTATATTTTCCCGAACAATAAGAATATTGTTCTTGCTGCAAACCAGGCAAGGGATCTTACTGAGGATAAAGAGATCGTGGTTGTGCCGACTAAGACCATTCCGCAGGGAATTACTGCCATGATCAGTTATGTGCCCGAGAAGAACAGTGCGGAGAATATTGAGGCTATGCTTCAGGCAATCGAACATGTGAAGACCGGACAGATCACGTATGCTGTGCGTGATACAAGGATTGATGATAAGGAGATCCATGAGGGTGATATGATGGGTATCGGTGATCATGGAATCCTGGCTGTTGGCAAGGACCGCATGGAAGTTGCCAAGGAGACAGTTGCCCAGATGGTGGATGATGAGTCTGAGGTGATCAGTATTTATTATGGTGCTGATACTGAGGAGGCTGAAGCTGAGGAGCTGGCAACGGCTCTGGAGGAGGCTTATCCGGATTGTGATGTGGAACTGAATGCGGGTGGACAGCCGATTTATTATTATGTTATTTCTGTAGAGTAGGATAATAGAGTTTTTGAGAGAGATAAACGAATAGTTCATGTGATGAAAACGGGTATAGGCCATTGTTGAGGGTGGGTATATCCGTTTTCGTGTTATAAAAGGGGCCGGCAGGAAAATATTTGTGTCAGGATGCGGTTTCGGCATCTAAGAGATACCTGCAAATGCATCCTGACACAAATATTTTCCTGCCTGAGATTTGGATAGTGGAAGTTTATTGTCGGCAGATTATTGTGATTGAAGAATGAGGGTTGCTTGATTTGGTTATTTTTTGCAGGGATAAGATAGATAATTTTTACTGGCTGTAAGGGATATTCATAATTATATTGTAGTAGAAAGGAATCGGTGGTATATGTCAACATCTTTGCGTACTTTGAAGGGCGTGGGGGAGAAAACGGAAAAGTTATTTGCGAAAATAGGAGTTACGGATATGGAATCTCTTCTGAGTTATTATCCACGTAATTATGATGCGTATGAGGAGCCTGTTGAGATCCGGTCTCTGGAAGAGGGAGCTGTTGTGGCGATTTCTGTGGCGGTTATAACGGGTGTGTATGTGAATCAGGTGCGGAATCTTCAGGTGATCACGACCACTGTGGCAGATCTTACGGGGAAAATTTCTGTTACGTGGTTTAATGCACCGTATCTGCGTTCTGCAGTCAGGAAAGGCAGCAGGTTTGTTCTGCGGGGGCGTGTCGTCAGGAAGCAGGGGAAGCTGCAGATGGAGCACCCTGAGATTTTTACGCCTGCGGCTTATGAGGAGATTCTGCACAGTCTTCAGCCGATTTATGGACTGACTGCGGGGCTTTCTAATAAGACGATCGTGAAGCTGATCCATCAGGTGCTTGATGAGCAGAAGCTTCAGACAGAGTATTTGGCAGATGAGTATAAGGAGAGGTATCACCTGGCAGACAGGAATTTTGCGATTCCTGCGATTCATTTTCCCAAAAATATGCAGGAGCTGTTAGCTGCAAGGAGAAGGTTGGTGTTTGACGAGTTTCTTCTTTTTATTCTTGCTGTGCAGTCTTTGAAGGAGAAGACGGAGGAAGCACCGAATGCGTTTCCCATGCATCCGGTATGGACGACAGAGCAGATTATTGAAAGTCTGCCCTATGATCTGACAAAGGCGCAGTTGAATGTGTGGCATGAGATTGAGAGGGATTTAAGCGGCCAGGCTCTGATGTCCAGACTGGTTCAGGGAGATGTAGGAAGTGGTAAGACGATCCTTGCGTTTCTTGCAATGATCATGACTGTGGAGAATGGATATCAGGCAGTGCTTATGGCACCTACGGAGGTTCTTGCAAGGCAGCATTTTCAGGCAATGGAGAAGTTGCTGCAGGAACAGAATATTGATTTTGGGCATCCGGTTTTGCTGACAGGATCAGATACCGCAAAGGAGAAAAGGGAAAAATATGTGCTGATCGCGTCAAAAGAGGCTAACCTGGTGATAGGAACGCATGCGCTGATTCAGGAAAAAGTGCAGTACAATAATCTTGGACTGGTTATTACAGATGAGCAGCATCGTTTTGGTGTGAAACAGAGGGAAGCACTGACTACTATGGGAAACCCGCCTAATGTGCTGGTGATGAGTGCTACACCGATTCCAAGGACGCTGGCGATCATTATATACGGGGATCTGGATATTTCAGTAATTGATGAACTTCCTGCGCAGAGACTTCCCATTAAAAATTGTGTGGTGGATACTTCTTATAGGCCGAAGGCTTATTCCTTTATGGAGAAGCAGATCCGTCAGGGACGGCAGGTTTATGTGATCTGTCCAATGGTGGAGGAGAGCGAAGGGATGGATGGGGAAAATGTGCTGGATTATACCCTGAAGCTTCGCAATGTTTTTTCGCCGGATATAAAGATTGCTTCTCTTCATGGAAAGATGAAAGCGAAAGAGAAGAATGTGATCATGGAGGCTTTTGCCGCAGGGGAAATTCAGATCCTGGTATCTACTACTGTAGTTGAGGTAGGAGTGAATGTGCCTAATGCTACAGTGATGATGGTGGAGAATGCCGAGCGTTTCGGGCTGGCACAGCTTCATCAGCTTCGTGGGCGTGTCGGTAGAGGGGAATATCAGTCATATTGCATTTTTATGCAGGGAAATGGTGCAAAGGAAATTTCTAAACGTCTGCAGATCCTGAATAAATCCAACGATGGATTTTATATTGCAGGAGAGGATCTGAAGCTTCGCGGTCCTGGTGATCTTTTTGGAATCCGCCAGAGTGGTCTGCTGGAATTTAAACTGGGGGACATCTATCAGGATGCGGATATCCTGAAAGCTGCCAGTGAAACGGCTTCGGAGATTCTGTCCCTTGATGCGGATTTAAGCCTTCCGCAGAATGAGGAACTTCAGAGGAGACTTTCGGCATATATGAAGGAAGATCTGCAGAATCTAGGACTATAGAAAATGACGGATACAGAGTAAAAAATAATACTGTTCATGTTACTGTTCATAAGATGCCTAAATTATAAAAACAGAAAAACATTGCAAAAGCAGAAGATTCGTAGTATTCTATTTTCATAAAAGAATGTTACTGTTTATCATATTTTCGGTAACATAAGAATACCTGTAACTGTACAAAACTGAGCAGTTACGAATACTTATACCTTGTAAGGAGGCTAATCATATGGCAACAAAAGCAACTACAGCAGATCTCAACACATCCACTGCGAAGACAACCGAAGTTAAAGAGGCTCCTGCAAAGACAACTGCTGAAGAAGTAGCTGTAAATAAAGAAGCAAACAAGAAAGAAACTGCTGAAACAGAGACTGTAAAGAAAGAAACAACAGCAAAGAAACCGGCAGCAAGAAGAACAAGAAAGACTGCAGAAAAGAAATCAGCAGAATCAGAGAAAGAAACCGAGAAGAAAGAAACAGCTAAAGCAGCAGACACTGTAGAAAAGAAACCGGCAGAAACAGAGAAAGAAGCCGAAAAAAAAGAGACAGCTAAAACAACAAAGACTGCTGCAAAGCAAACAAAAACAACGAAAAGAACTACAAAGAAGGCTCCTGCTAAGACAGCTGAGAAACCGGCTGAAGAGACAGCTGCCGAGAAGAAGACAACAAGAAGAACCACTAAGAAAGAAGCAACAGCAGAAGTATATATTCAGTTCATGGGCAGAGAAGTATATACAAAAAATATTTTAAGTAATGTCAGAAGAATCTGGACAGACGAACTGGGTAAAAAGGAGAAAGATCTCAAAGATATTAAGATTTATATCAAACCTGAAGAGAACAAAGCATATTATGTAATTAACGGTGATATCACTGGTTCTGTGTGGATCTGACATATAAAAGATAAGAACAATTTCCAAATCTTATGGCAATCACATAAATCAGTTACTTGAAAATGATCAGAATAATAAATAATGAAGTAATCACAGACAGGTTTAATGACCTGTCAGGTTAAGACATTGAGAAACTCAGATGATAGCATAAATTCATCTGAGTTTTTTGTGCTTTCGGTTAAAAAAAATTGAGACATACCTGCTACTTGACAAAAATTATCAGTTAGTATAAGCTATCTGCATAAGGTTATTGAGAAAAATCGGCCAATAACGACGATGATAACCAAATACAAATACAAAAGGTGAGCGACTGAAAATGACATTAAAAGATTTGGAAATCGGAAAAAGTGCTGTGATCACGTCGGTTGGCGGCAAGGGTGCCCTGCGTCAGCATTTCCTGGATATGGGTATGATTCCGGGAGCTGAGGTCACAGTCGTGAAGTTTGCACCCATGGGAGATCCCATGGAATTGCAGGTACATGGATATGAACTGACATTAAGACTTGCGGAAGCAGAGCAGATAGAAATCGAACAGATTCCGAAGCGAAGCAGAAGTCACGCCGGAATAGAGGCTGTAAGCGACCTGGCACATCCGGGACTTGGAGAGGATGGAAAGTATCATTCCAGAGAAGATGAACATCCACTGCCTGAGGGAACTACACTGACGTACGCATTGGTGGGAAATCAGAACTGTGGAAAAACTACACTGTTTAACCAACTGACAGGTTCCAGTCAACATGTGGGAAACTTTCCAGGAGTAACGGTGGATCGTAAGACCGGTTCGATTAAAGGCCATCCGGATACAGAAATCACAGACCTTCCGGGAATTTATTCCATGTCCCCTTACAGCAGTGAGGAGATTGTCTCCAGAAATTTTGTCCTGGATGAGAAACCAAGTGCGATCATCAACATTGTGGATGCTACCAATATTGAGAGAAACCTGTATTTGACCATGCAGCTTCTGGAGATGGATATTCCTATGGTAGTTGCAATGAACATGATGGATGAAGTGCTGGGAAATCAGGGTTCTATAGATGTAAATAAGATGGAATCGCTGCTTGGAGTACCTGTAATCCCTATTTCCGCAGCAAAGAATGAAGGGGTTGATGAGCTGGTTGACCATGCGTTACATATAGCGAAATATCAGGAACATCCGCTGCGTCAGGATTTCTGTGATAAGAGTGACCATGACGGTGCAGTACACCGCTGTATTCATGCGGTCATGCACCTGATTGAGGATCATGCGGCGCAGGCTGATATTCCTACCCGTTTTGCAGCAACCAAGGCAATCGAGGGAGATCCGCTGATTCTTGAGAAGCTGAAGCTGGACACAAATGAGACGGAGATGCTGGAGCATATCGTACAGCAGATGGAAACAGAGCGTCAGGTTGACAGAAGCGCTGCGATCGCAGATATGCGTTTTGACTTTATTGAGCGTTTGTGTGAACAGACAGTTGTAAAGCCTAAAGAAAGCAAAGAAAGAATCCGAAGTGAGAAAATTGATAAGATTCTTACAGGAAAATATACAGCGATTCCCTGTTTCATCGGAATCATGGTACTGGTATTTTATCTTACCTTTAATGTGATCGGAGCGTGGCTTCAGGGGCTTCTGGAGATTGGAATTGATAAGGTTTCTGCGCTGGTAGAAGCAGCACTGACAGCAGCAAATGTAAACAGTGCCATGCATAGTCTGGTCATTGACGGTATTTTTACAGGTGTGGGAAGTGTACTCAGTTTTCTGCCGATTATCGTAACCCTGTTTTTCTTTCTGTCTCTTATGGAAGACAGCGGATACGTTGCACGTGTTGCTTTTGTGATGGACAAACTTCTGCGTAAGATCGGCCTTTCCGGAAGAAGCATTGTACCAATGCTGATCGGATTCGGATGTACGGTTCCGGCTGTTATGGCCACACGTACACTTACGAGTGAGCGTGACAGAAAGATGACGATTTTGCTGACTCCATTTATGAGCTGTACTGCGAAGCTGCCGATTTATTCTTTCTTTGTAAGTGCTTTTTTCCCGAAGAAGGGCGGATTTATTATGGCAGGTCTTTACCTGCTTGGAATTTTGGTGGGAATCCTGGCGGCATTTTTGTATAACAGAACTCTTTTCAAGGGAGATCCCGTACCGTTTGTCATGGAACTTCCCAATTACCGGCTGCCGGGAGCAAGGAATGTAGGTCAGCTTTTGTGGGAAAAAGCAAAAGATTTCCTGCAGAGAGCGTTTTCTATTATCCTGCTTGCATCAATGATAATCTGGTTCCTGCAGAGCTTTGATCTGCATTTAAATCTTGTAAAAGATTCTGCAGACAGTATTCTGGCAATGGTGGCGGGAGTCTTGGCACCTATATTTAAACCAATCGGACTGGGAGACTGGAGAATCTGTACAGCTCTTATCAGCGGATTTATGGCAAAAGAGAGCGTGGTATCTACTCTGGAAGTACTTTTCAGTGGAAATATTGCCTCTGTACTGACTCCGCTGGCAGCAGCATCCCTGCTGGTATTCAGTTTGCTCTATACACCATGTGTGGCGGCTATCGCTTCGATCAAACGTGAAATGGGCAGCAAATGGGCTGTTGGTGTTGTGGTATGGCAGTGTGTGATTGCCTGGGTGGCTGCACTGATCGTACATCTGATAGGGATGATCTGATTTTATTAATTCGCTTTTATAGAAAAACCGATGGATTTGACTGTTTTCAGTCATCACCATCGGTTTTTTTCAGTTCCTCAACTGAGAGGCTTTTATCTGATTAGTACTGTCCGCCCTGGGAACCACTGGACATCTGTCTTTCCTGGGCTTCGATCATCTTTTTCATAATAATATCAGAACAACTTCCCCTAAATTTCCAGTTTGATGGGAGATGATCTGATTTTCTAGCAGAAAATTATATTACTATTTTTGATATGACAATCTCTTTATGGGTTTCATTATAGTACAGAAACCCTGAAAAAACTATAGAAATCTTACGAAATTACTATAGTTTTTTAAAAAGAGACAGAAAAGAGACCAAAAGAGACAAGTGGTCTCTTTTGTCTCTTTTGGTTCTATAGCAATTCCGCAAAATAATGCAATCTGTAATGAATTTTGGCTTGTATGTGCCCATAACTTGCTATCTGATCTGCTAGATGATAAAATTAAAATATAACAGGGAAGTGATATACGAAGGAGGTAGGAATGACAGAGTTTAATTTTGATACTGTTTTTGATGAAACCATGCAGACGCACAATCTGGACACTGTAGTGATTCTGGGACACTTAAATCCGGATGGCGATGCTGCCGGATCGGTGATGAGCCTTGCGCACTATATCCATGTCAATTATCCACAATACAGGGTGTTTCCATATCTTGCAAAAACGCTGGAGCGCGGCCCGAAAAAGATGGTCGTGGAAGATAAGACATTTGTTCCTTTTGAGATGCCGGACATATCCGGAAAACAATATTGTGCCATAGTCTGTGATAATGCAACTCTGGAGCGTATGATCGGATTGGAATATTACCAAAATGCCGCTGCCAGCATTGTTGTTGATCATCATGCTTCCAATGAAGGATACGGAGATGTGAACTGGACAAAGGTTTCTGAGGCATGTGCGGAAAATGTATACCATATGCTTTCTCCCGAACTGCTTCTAAATGCAGTCCAAAAAGAAGTGTACCCCAATGCCGCAGATTATATTTACCTTGGCATCCTGCATGATACCGGAGGACTGGCAAGGGCAAACCAGGGTATTTTTCAGGCAGTAGCTGATCTGATGGCTATGGGAGTTGACCATGGCAGGATTATGAAAACCTTACACAGTGATACCCTGGACATTCTGTACAAAAGAGCCGATATTCTTCATGGGGCAGTACGTGCGATGGATGGCCGGGTTGCTTATGTCATTATGGGACAGAAGGAAATTGCCGAAAAAGATATCACATACGAAGACATCCACTGTATCAGCACGATCCTGCGCGATTGCGACGATATTGAACTTGGTTTTACCATGTATGAGGAAGAAGAAAACGGGTGGAGATGTTCTTTCCGTTCAGACGGGAAATGGATCAATGTTAATGAACTGTTGAAACCTTTTGGCGGTGGAGGACATATCTCCGCAGCAGGATTAAAATATCAGACCGATAATGTAGAAGAATTAAAGAAACAGATTCTGGACAGAGTAGCAGAGATGAAAAATAAACAGTAATCTATAAATGAGCAAATAAAAAACTGCACAAAATTATAAAACCGAAGTGGAATATAAACACTTGTTGGAATTGTTATTGAGGGAAAAGAAGAGGAGAGTCTGTATGGGAAAGATAATCGAAGGTCTCTGGGATTGCCCGTTTTGTGGGAATAAAAGGATTAGAGCCGGCCAAAAAACCTGTCCCGATTGTGGGCATCCGCAGGACGAAAATATAAAATTCTATATGCTGGATGAAATTAAATATGTTTCTGAGGAGGAAGCAGAAAAGATCAGCCGTAATCCGGACTGGCAGTGCAGCTTTTGCGGCAGTCTTAACAGCGACGATCTGAATGTCTGCAAAAACTGTGGTGCCACAAAAGAAGATTCGGAGAGAAACTACTTCGAGATGAGGCAGCAGGAAGAGGAAAAGAAACGAAAGAAAGAAGAGAAAAAAGAATCCTGCCAGAAAAATATCCCCCAAAATACACCAAAGAAAAAGCCACTGCTGAGGCGGGTGCTGCTCATTCTGGGAATCTTCGTAGCAATCATTTTTGGCATGATGTCATGCCTGGCACCGAAGATGTAGAAAAACCAGTCTACCGGAAGGAGCCTGTGTATGCTACAAAATATTACTATGAAATAGACAAATGGACGGTTGTCGATACTGCAAAAAGTTCCGGCAATGATTAGAACCCTTCCTGGCCGGAACCGAAACTTAAAGACGGACAGAGAACAGGAGCAGAAGAAGAGCATTATTTTGTGACCGCTACATATGAGAAAAAGAAGGGCAAGACCGAAACAGGAAGATATGAAATGGATTTTTCTCAATGGAAAGAACTTAAAAAAGGCGAAAAAATAGAATTAAAAATTGATGCTGCTGGATTCGCAGAGATTAATCAAAAATAAGATATAGATATACCCGGAGGGATACTTCGAACCTTTATTAAACAAGGAGATTCATAGTTTTGGCGTGAGTCTCCTTGTTTAATGCTTTTCTCATGTTATAAGGTAGCCCGCATCATTGCATTTGTGCAATGCCTGCAGGCAGATATTGCTCCGTTTATCATACATGCGGAGAATAAAGAGGAGTACGAAGGGCGACTGGACAGCCCGGCACGACTGGAGCAGCTTTTCAGGGTAGAGCATCGGGTTCTGATTGTAGTATTATTTTCTCAAATAATCGGCGATTGTCTTAAACACCGATTCATATCCGGAGTCATGCAGGATATCGTGAGTTCCGGAAGAGCTTCTGATCTCCGTATCCGGGTTGTTTTCTTTGTATGCTTTGTATACCTTTCGGATGCCTTTTCCAAAACCGGATACCGGATCTTTTTTTCCATACAGGAATAAAGTCGGAATGGTATTATTCGGATTTTTTAGGTTTCGGCTGGCACATTCCATGCCTTTGGAAAACTCACAGAAAAAAGCAGGAGACACCTCCTGACGAACAAGACTGTCACCAGTGTATTCCTTTCTCTTTTCATTATCGGTCAGGAGCCAGTAATTGGCCGGTCTGCCTTTGAATTTTTTGCCATATGTACCGAACATCAGATCATAGATCTTATCAGAAGCACAGGACATCTTTCCGGTATATTTTTTCCCGATCCAGGTTCTCATTATCCTCATCAGGAAAGCGGACTGCGCACCGGTACCGATCAGGATTTCTTTTTTGTAGGGAGTCAGATCAGCGTTTGTCCTTACAATGAAGGAACCCAGAGAAAATCCCAAAAGATAGATAGGCAGGTTTGGGTATTTCCGGACAACATATTCCCTTGCTGATACCATATCTTTAACTGTGTCGTTCCAGTCATTAATGTACAAACAGGATGATCTTGGTGTGGTGCTGTGTCCGTGGCTGATGATGTCATTACCAAAGACAATGTATCCGCGGCTGGTAAAATACTTTGCAAATTCCACATATCTTCCCATATATTCTGTCATTCCATGGCAGATCTGGATCAGGCCTTTGAGATCGCCCTTATATTCCGGTGCATAGATCTCCAGATGCATGGTGGTGTCTTTATCGTTTGATGAAATTGCTATACATATTCTTTTCACTATATTTCCTCATTTCTTATTTCTCTGTAATATGCCAGATTTTGCAAAACAGAATAGATGGTGTCAGCGATAACCTTTTCTTCTGGTCGGATTTATTTTGCCGGCAGAACCATCTTCTTGCGTGAAGCATTATATTGCTTTTTTTCAGAAAAGGAAAGTGTTTTTTTGCATACCTGGAAAAAAGTTGTTTAGGATGTTGAGGAGTCTGGTTTTCCGCGGAGAAAAGATACTACAGTTTTGCGCAGACAAGCTCATAAACTGTCTTCAGAAGTTCGTCTCCCCTGCGGCATTCTGAAACAAACGAAACGACTGCGTTTTTTTTCGGCAGGATCATAGAAATCTGGGAGTATTTTCCATCCGCCCGGAAAGAATTATATTCACCACGCCAGAAAAGATAACCATAGTATCCAACATCAGCTGCCTTTGTACTTTCTTCTATCCATTTCTCAGACAGTATCTGTTTTCCATTCCACTTGCCTTTGTTAAGATAAAACAGTCCAAATTTATGAAGTTCAGAAAGGGTCAGAAATAATCCGCCGGCTCCAAAACTGTTTCCAAGTGGATCAGTCTCCCATGTAGGACGTTTTATTCCAAGTTTGGAAAAAAGTCTGGGTGTAAGGTAAGAAACAAGATCGCAGCCAGAGCGTCTCTGTACAAGAATGCCTGCCAGATAGGGACCAACGTTATTATACACAAAATGCGTACCCGGCTTATACTTAAAGGGAATAGCCAGAGACATTTTTACCCAGTTATCTTCTTCATATAAAGGTCGTTGTTCTCCCATCAGACTGCCCTTCTCCTGTCCAAGGCACATGGTAAGAAGATCACGAACAGTTGCTTCTTTCAGGTTCTCATCTATACACTCCGGCAAGTCACCTGAAAATGCTTCTGTTAGTTTTTCATTAAGATCGATCAGCCCTTCCTGAACAGCAAAGCCAACTGCACAGGATGTGAAACTCTTTGTTGCAGAATAAATATTCCTTCTGCATTCCGGTTCGCTGTACCACTCTGCTGCAAGTTCATTATCTTTTGAAATTTTGATTCCAAGAACATTATATTCTTTTGCTTTCTTAACAAAATCTGAAATATCCATAATATTTACACCCTTCTTGTCCTTAAATGTATTTTATTACTTTTATATTAACACAAAAATGGTGGATAAACCAGTTATTGCAGAAGGTGGTATATTACTATATTTCATCTTTAGATAAATTTCAATATTAAATATTGATTTTGTCTTTTTGTTATACCCGAATTTCAGCAAGACATTGCATCTTAATCCCTCAATATTCCCTTTTTTATCATAATTAAATCCTTCTGCTGATATTTTCATCAATGCAGTATTGGCAAATTGCTTAAGTTAATGACATTGTGTATGAACAGTAACAAAAATGTCATCAATTTTTTCGATAAAAATATATATCTTTGTCTTGCCTTGTCAATGTGTGGTATATTTAAGACAGCAAAATACAGAAAGGAGAAAGTCATGGGAAACGAAGCAGGGGAATGGATCATTCATGGAGTAACATGGGATGATCCGAAATGCATCCACGATGTGGATGAAGCAGTCGAATATATCAACCGGGTTGGTTTTCTTTCTCTTTTTAAGAACGAAATTCCGGGGTTTTCTCTGGAGAAACGGACAGTGGCAGAATATTGGTGGTCTGATGATCCGGTGAGGGATCCGTGGAGATGGAGGATTGCCATTGCCAAAAGACATGATGTTCTTTACGGAAAATTCTTTGCCAAAAAAGCCGGGTTTATTTCCAAAAAATGGCTGCCGGTATTTGTCAACTACCGCAGGGACGGCTATGATTTTGATGCTCTGTTTGAGGATGAAAAAGCACCGATCAAACATAAGAATATTATGAAACAGCTTTATCCAGAAGCCGCGGATACGCAGATAAGAAAGATTCTAAAATAGGAGAGAATATGTGCAGCAGATATTATATAGATCCCAATATGATGGAGGAGATTTCCAGAGTGGTACAGAACATAGATGGGAGGATTCGGCTGACACAAGGAGATATCCGTCCGACCGATGTCGCACCGGTCATTGGACAGTCAGAACATGGACTGGAACTGGGTATGTGCAGATGGGGATATCCCCTGTCAAAAGGCAAAAATCCGGTCATCAATGCAAGGGTGGAAACCGTCATGGATAAACCTTCCTTTCAGAACGGAATCTTATATCACCGGCTGTTGATTCCGGCAGGCGGGTTCTACGAATGGAATTCCCTGAAAGAAAAGAGTTCCTTTACCAGACCTGATTCCTCTGTGCTGTACATGGCAGGGTTCTGTGACTGGTTTGAGAATGAACGAAGATTTGTGATCCTGACTACCACAGCGAATGATTCCATGAAAAAAATCCATAATCGTATGCCTTTGATCTTGGAAAGGGAACAAATCACAGACTGGTTTGATAATAACAAAATGCCTGTACTTCTGTACCAGACACCGACTCAGCTTAATCGACAGACGGAATATGAACAGCAGAGTCTGTTTTCATAGAAAGTGGTGAGTTTTAATGACAAAGGATGAATGGTACAAGCAACTGTTCGAGAGACTTGAAAACTCCAGATTTCGGAGCAGATTTCATCTTAAACAGAATGACATTGATTATATTCGTGAAAATGCAAACAATGCAGAGTTTATTTTATTTTGGAAAGCACCTATATACGATTAAGAAATATGGGCGTGGTTTTATGTCGTATTTGTGACGAAAAATCCTACCTAAAAAATTCATGTATTAACGGAATGAGATTAGCTCAGGAATCTATTTTTATGCAGTTTGGTTATACTGTTTCGCAAGAAGAAGGTTTATCTGCTTCCAGACGACAGAAAATACTTGCGGTCATGATTGATAATAAGGTCTTATCCAAAAGTGAAATAATAAGTTATTTGGATTTCTTTATTAGTCAACGACATTATCAGAGTAAATTCGAATTAGCAATCTCAAAATGGGAAATGGATAGAGAATTTGTTCGGGGATATCGAGCAGGAGAATATACGCAATTTGGGGTGAATGCAATTTATAGAAGGCGATGATTACCAAATCCGAAAGAATACAAGTTTTTTATATCAAATAATGCAATTGTAAAAAGAATAAGAAATGAGCAAGTTTTTTGTCATTCAGCATATCTTTAACAGATTTTCAAAGGAGAAAATATTATTTTCAGACATCAGTTCTTGAAATTTATTCAGATTAAGATCCGAATGCTCAAGCTCTCTGGAGAACTGATAACAGATCTGAATCTGATCATTCAGGTTAAAATGATGTTCGTTTTTCAGATATGTTCCGACATCAAGCTCATGGATAAACAAAGTACAGACGACAGCCATTTTAACCTTGGTAAAGATTTCATCGTCATAGACTGCACCACAGAAATAAGTATAAATCCAGTAAACCAGAAGCTGTTCTTCCTGAATCTGCCAGTCCGGACAGTAGAAATCAAATTCGCTTTTCTGATATATATAATCGTTTTCTCCTGAAGAAATATATAAGGAATCAAGACGTTCCTTCAGAAATTCTTTCCATCCGGGACGAAGAACTTCCATTTCCGGAACAATAGTTTTCCACATGTTTTTAAATAGATCCTTTGATGTGTCAGAAGTATTCATTCTGGAATGAACTTTATCACAAAATGTTTTTCTGAATCCGGAATCTTCATGACGTTTCCGAATCTCTTCCCATTTAAAAAGTTCGTTTTTATTTAAACACAGCTGAAAATCATGTGTGATGGCAAGTACTTTCCACAGGCGTTTCCGTATGGGGACATTTCTGTTCTGGATGATTTTTATCAGAAGATCTCTGGTATCCATCAGTGCAGTAAATAAAAAGTAATCAAAATCATCATAGGTTTCTTCAGCGGCTTCCTTTTCGATGATAACAAAATGAACTTTTTCTTTCTGAGACAGCAGAATTCTTGCTGCTTCCGGGCAGGAAAGGGACAAAGAAATCTCACGCAGACCCTCAAATTCTTCAATGTGTCGTGGATAATTTCTGCAGGTGTCGCAAAGCATTTTCGGACCTGCTTCTGTGTAAATATCACACAGATTTTCTTCGTTCAGAAATGCACACCGTCGGTTGTACTGGCGGAAGACATGTTCCTTCCAGTCGATATCGTTGTGCAGTCGATTGTGAAAAGGACCTTTGAAATGCTGATATTTCTTCAGGGTTTTATTGTCAATAACAATCTGCCATCCTGCACAGCAGGTATCCGGACAGGACCCGGCAATGCAAGAAAATTCTTTATAATAGTTGGGAAATGTAAATTCCATGGTTTCTGCTGCTTTCTGATTATTTCTTTTTTGCTTCCAGATAGTCGTTTAACTCTGCATTCGGAATATCTGTAATGAACATATGTCCGGGAGCATGAGTGATAACGATTGGCGGTTTGGCATTCTCAATTGCTGCCTGCGGAGTTACGCCGCATGGCCAGAACACAGGAATTTCCCCTTCGTAAATATCCACTGCTTCACCGTAATCAGGTTTCATAACGTCATCAACACCGACCTCTTTCGGATCTCCCATATGTACAGGGGCACCATGAACATTCGGCATTTTGAAAGTAATGTCATAAGCTTTTTTTGCGTTTTCCGGTGTCATCGGGCGCATGGAGCAGACCATAGGACCGGAAAATGGACCAACAGGAACTGTCTGAATGTTAGTTTTGAACATCGGTACATTTCGTCCCTGGGCGATATGACGGATTTCAATCCCTTCTCTAATCAGTGCTTCTTCAAATGAGAAAGAACAGCCGATAAGAAATCCAACATATCCCTCTTTCCAATACTCGGAAGCGTCAGTAATTTCTTTTGTAAATACACCGTTTTCATAAATCCGGTATTTCGGGATATCCGTGCAGATATTTCCGCCCTCACCCATGTCATGAGTTTCAGGAGTTCCTTTGATAATCTCGAGAATTGGACACGGAAATGGATTCTTGTGTGCAAATTCTTCAAAATCTGCAGCATATTCCGGTGGCAGAATTACCAGATTTGCCTGCGCATAGCCACGGCACATTCCTGCAGTGGGGAAATCAATAACTCCCTTGCGGATCAGTTCACGAACTTTCTTTGGGGACATATCTACATAAGGTGTGATATCAAAAGCCATAATAAATTACCTCCTGTTTCGTACTTTACAATATAAAAGTATTGTACAGTAAACTGACAGGAAATGCAATGCTATAAATAGTGGCGGCTTGATTTTTATATAAAATATTTTATAATAGGAATGCCGAAGGGTGCTGCCGGACGCGTTGTGAACAGCAATAATATATGAATGGGGGAATGAGAGTGGCAGCATATGAAAAGAGTAAGAGTGTGAAGTTAAAATCGATCAGTACCATGACAGAAGGGACCATCTGGAGACAGATTCTTCTGTTTTCTATTCCATTGATACTGGGAAATCTGCTCCAACAGATGTACAATACAGTGGACTCAATTATTGTAGGAAATTTTGTGGGCAGCAATGCACTGGCTGCAGTTGGTTCCAGTACGTCGCTGATTTGTCTGCTGATTGCATTCAGTATGGGGGCATCTGCAGGTGCGGGAGTTATTGTATCCCAGTTTTATGGAGCAGGAGATGAGAATGGCGTTCAGCGTTCTGCACATACAGCCTTGATGCTTGCGCTTATTCTGGGAATTGTTCTTACTATCGCTGGAATTGTATTTTCACCTGCAATTCTCAGGTGGATGAGAACTCCGGAAGAAGTAATGAATCAGTCAGTTCTGTATTTGAGAATTTATTCTTATGGACTGGTTTTTAATGTCATCTATAATATGGCAGCGGGGATCCTGAATGCAGTAGGTAACTCCAGACGTTCGCTGATGTATCTGGCAGTAGCTTCGTTTTCCAATATTTTTCTGGATTTATGGCTTATCGGCGGAATGCACATGGGAGTCGAGGGTGCTGCAATTGCAACAGATATCAGCCAGGTACTTTCCTGCATTTTTGCATTATGGTTTTTGATGAGAGTTCCGGATATTTACCGCATAAATCCGAAGAAACTTTCCATTGATAGAACAATGGCAGGACGGATTATCCAGGTAGGTCTGCCGACTGCAATTCAAAACACGGTAATCTCCTTTTCAAATGTACTGGTACAATCTGGTGTCAATGGATTCGGAGCCAGTGCAATGGCGGGTTTTGGTGCATACCTGAAAGTAGATGGGTTTAACATTCTGCCGGTAATGAGTTTTAGTATGGCAGCAACGACTTTTACCGGTCAGAACTATGGTGCGGGAAAAACAGACAGAATCAGGAAAGGATTGAGAGTAACTCTTGGAATGAGCGTGCTTTATACGATCGTGACAGGAATTCTCCTGCTGACCTTTTCCAGACCGATCATAGGGATTTTCAGCAGTGATAAAGAAGTAATCTATTATGGGGCACAGGCAATGAAATATTTCTGCCCGTTCTATTTCCTTCTGGGAATTATGCATTCCCTGGCAGGAACCATTCGCGGAACAGGAAAGACGGTACCTCCCATGGTAGTGATGCTGCTTGCATTATGCCTGTTCCGTATTCTGTGGATTCAGTTTGTGGTTCCACATTTCACCAGCATTGATATTATATATGTACTGTATCCTGTTTCATGGGCTGTAGGAATGGTACTCATGCTTATCTATGCATGGAAGGGAAATTGGATGCCAAAAAAATATCAGAATATTAATCAGACTGTCTGATAGTATTCTTTTACATAGTGAATGAATGGGATTTCAGAATTCTGTTTTTACTGTAAACAATATAAAAACTGCGTTTGTGAGCAGATTCTTCTAATGGAAACAGAAGAATCTGCTTTGTTTTTTGCAGGTCATTCATGCGGGCTACTACATTCAGACTGGAAGGTTCAATACCGGCATTTTCCAGAAAAATATCCATTTCCTTTTTGGTTCCGGAGCCTTTTTCCCTGATGATAACAGGATCCTTGATAAAGTCCTGAAAAACAACAGGTTGTTCTTTTTGTTTTAAGTTTAAATAATGATCATTCACAGGGGTAGCAATCACCATATTATCCTGACAGAAGGGAATAAATACACAGCTGTCGTCTCCTGTATTCTGTCCTGTCAAAGCCAGGTCTACGGTCCCATCCAGTACACGGTTAATAGCGCCGGAACTGTCTGTCTGCCAGGAATGGAAATATACATCAGGATACATTCTGCCAAAACCTGCGAGAAGTTCAGGAAGGAGATAAGAAGAAGGAATGGTGGAGGCTGCCAGATCAATGATCTGCTTTCTGGAACCGGTGAAATTCTCCAGAAGATTGTTGCGGATATCCAGAATGCGGAAAGCGCTGTCGTAGAGTTGGTATACCACACTTTTTTATAAATGAAATTTGTAAATATTTATAAAAAAGTATTATATTTAAATCATCCGATAAAATGAAAAATCCAGTAAATAAATGGAAGTGTAAAAACAGAACAGATAGTTGTAACAAGAATTCCACCCATTGCATAATCGCCATCTGATCCGTAGGCATTTGCCATCATTACCACAGAGGACATAACTGGCATTGCAGAAGTCAGAGCCATGGTAGTGCGGATTTCTGAAGAAACCGGAAGATATCCAAGTAATACATAGAAGAAAAGCGGAAACAAAAGCATTTTTAGGATGACAATTCCATAATAATCCAGTCTCCGGATATTTTTCAGTACATCGATACAGGCGAAAACACCGCCAAGATAGATCATTGCGAGAGGTGTGGCGGTCTGGCCGATTTTCTGAAGGGAATTGTTCAGAACTTCAGGAAGCCGGATTCCTGTCAGCACACAGATCACAGCAAGAAAGATGGAAACAGTAACAGGATTGATCAGCTTCCGGAAATCAAAACGGTTTTTTTGACTGTCTGTACCTGAAGTAAGGCGTACACCTGCTGTCCACAGCATGAGCTGATCAATAATGGTAAATACACAGATGTAGAGCATACCGTTTTCCGGATAAATACTGGTTACTATGGGAATACCCATAAATCCCACATTTCCGAATACGCTCATGGCACTGTAAAGCTGCCTGTGGTTACCATGCAGATGAAAAAAAATACCAGATATGTAGCTGAGTAAAAACAGACATATATACATAATTCCCGCAATCAGAAAAATGCTCAGTGAATGAAAAAGAGTTTTACGTTCCACTCCGTTTACAGTATTGATAAAAATCATTACAGGAAGCGCCAGTTTTATTACAAATTTTGAAATGACTTCAAGATTTTCTCTGTTCATAACCCGTGTGCGGATCAGGATCACGCCTGCAAGCATGTAGATCACGAACATTCCGATCTGAGCAGTCAGAATGCTGAAAGTATTCATTTGAGTTCTCCTTTTTTTCGTAAATTCACATAAAATTATAACTGCAAAAAAGTGAAAATACAACAGAAAGTATAGGTGGCGAAAAATGTTTTTTTGAGTTACAATAAACAAAGCTGAGTTATATATTAGGAGGAGTAAAAAAGTGAATGTATTAGAAATTGTTCTGCCTGTACTGGTTATGATCGTGGTCGGTATGCTGTGCAGAAAATGGAAGATTCTGACCAGAGACGGAATCAATAACATGAAGGTGCTTGTAACGAATGTTATGCTTCCGGTTGCTATTTTTCATGCTCTGGCAACAGCGGAATATAATAAAGAAACCGGAATCCTGATTTTGATCATGTTTGTAATGCTGGTAGTATCCTTTGGTCTGGGCTTTTTGCTGAAGCCATTTCTGAAAGGAACCTATCAGAAATATCTACCGTTTATGGTAAGCGTATATGAAGGGGGACTTATGGCCTATCCGTTATATACAAGCCTCTGTGGCAGTGAAAATCTTTCCCGTATTGCAGTTCTGGATATTGCCGGACTGTTGTTTGGATTCAGTGTATATATGGGAATGCTGGGACAGGTGGAAAACGGTGAGAAGATTGATGTGAAAAAACTGTTTTTCAGTGCATTAAAGACTCCGGCATTTATTGCAAGTATCCTGGGAATTATTGCAGGATTATCGAAGGTGATCCTTGCAGTTTTAGACAGTCCTTTCGGAGGCGTGTACCAGAGTGTGGAAAATATTCTCACCACATCTGTGACTGCCATTATTTTACTGGTAGTGGGATACAGCATGGAACTGAATGCGAAATTATTAAAGCCATGCATTGCCACGATCATCTTACGTGTATTGCTTCAGGCAGTGATGATCGCAGGAGTTCTTGTTGCTGTACATTATCTGGTAGGTGATGATCGGCTGGTCAATCTTGCAATTATCAGTTATATGTCAGCACCGGCCACATTCAGTATGCAGACTTTTATGAAAGATGAAGAAGGAAGCGCTTATGTTTCCACAACAAACTCTATGTACTGTCTGGTATCTATTCTTGTATATATAATTATGGCAGTGACAATCTACTGATCATGAAATCTGAATAACAGAAAATGAAAATTACTGCGGATTGAAATAGACCAGGCGGTAATTTTTGTATGTCGCAGGAAATTACTTCGTAATGTACCTGTGATATATAGTGCTCCGCATGAGGCGTAGAATCCTGTAAACGGGAAAGGGGTTGCAGATATTTAAATAATTTGGTAAAAACAACTAAAATATATTGAATGATGGCAAAAAAATATTGTAAAATAAAACGAAAACAAAGACTTGTGGAAAGGGAGCATACGTATGGAGAAAAGGTATACGATTGGTGTAATGATCGGAAATGCAAATTCACCGCATACGATGAATCTGATGCAGGGTATTTTTCATGCAGCTAAGTCTATGGACGTAAATGTTCTGTTTTTCTTGGGATTCACAGTAGTTATTACTATAAATCTTATTTTGGCGAAGATACGGAAGATGATTATGATTATCAGTTCAATGTAGTTTATGATTATCAGGCGTTCGCAGATGCGGATGCATTGATTATGGCATATGGTTCCCTTTGTATTTTTCTGGACGAAAAAGAAAGTAAAACTTGCATCCCTGAAGCCGGATACGGATACCACAAAGATCACACTGAAAGTAAAGGAGAAAAAAGAGTTCCCTTGTACAGGCATCAGTTATTTGTCAAACGTAAAGTATTCTTCTGATAACAAGAAGGTAGCAAAAGTCAATTCTTCCGGCGAGATCCAGGCAAAAAAAGCCGGTACAACTTATATCAGGTGTAAAGTTAAACAGTATGGCGATACTTACAATCTCGTCTGCAAGGTAACGGTCAAAAAAGAAGGAAATATCAAAGATCCAACTTCAGCTTACCGGAATCTGATACAAAGTTATGAGAAAAAATATGGGGAAGCTCAATTAAATGAGCAGAAACAGTTTTGGACGGGACTATGCTATGCCAAATTGTTGGATTTCAATAATGACGACATCAACGAACTTATCCTGACATACCAAACAGAAAGGTATAACAAAGACAAAGTTCAATATCATGTAGAATTGTGGAAGTATGGCGGAAAATCTGCAAAACGGGTTACCTCACGTATTTCATGGTCTGGAAACAATATGCCATATTTTGGAGGTTTGGGTATATGTAAATACAACGGAAAATATCTGTTAGAGCTAACTGGTAATGCGTGTGGGGATAATTATTACTATGGAACCAAAAAAGATGGGTCTGTTGGACTGGTCCACAAGTTCATATGGAAGGGGGATGCAATGGAAGGAGACTGGTATATGGACGGCAAGAAAACCTCAGGGAATATGTATGAAACTTATTACAAGAAATATCATGCAAACGCTACATGGTATAGCTTTGCTCAGTCATCAAATAACAACTTAATAAGAAAAGAACTTTCAAATACCAAACAGAAATTAGGAATGTAATTTCTGTCTGGTCGTTGCAGGACATGAATCCTTTTCAAGCCTAAGTTGTATCTACCGGGCATTCTCAAGGAATTACATCAAAATAAAAGAGGGAAAACCATGAAATTAGAAGAAAGAAAACAAAACTCATTTATACAGAAATCAATATTTTTGCTGATAATAATGACATTATGGATATGTCTCGGAACAGGTTTTACGGTAAATGCAGCGCAAAGAGAAGATACAAAACTCTTGAAAATATATGACGGAAAGTCTATAGAGGCAAGTCAGATTCAGTTTAAGGCAGAGGTAGCCACTCCAGACTCTAATCGAATAGACATCTATCGTTCAGAAAAGCCGGTATCTCAAGGTGGAAAATTAGAAAAACTGGATAGTTTCAGGGTAATAGGAGACTTCTGGGAAGTCCTTGGTGACAATCTGTATATGAACTACGGGGATAATTTCAAGGTACAGTGCTATTCCCATGATACATGCGTGGAGGGAAATCTGACTTTTGTAGATACTACGGCAAAAGCCGGACATCAATATTCCTACAGACTGGTCTATGGCGACATGGTGTATGATCCGGACAGCGGAGAATATAGCGTGGAGATTGTATCAAATATCATTGATGTAAAGGCCAATCTGCAGACACCGGAGCTTTACAAGTGTTACTCCACGGACAATAAAACCGTAAATCTTTCCTGGAGCTATATCGCACAGGCAGACGGCTACAGGGTGTACCGATATGATAACGGAAAGTGGTCATTCCTGAAAAATGTCAAAAAAAGAAATGTAATCTCCACAACTGACAAAAATGTACAGGCCGGAAAGACTTATCAGTACAGAGTGCTGGCGTACAGAGTCATAAAGGGCAAAAATATTTACAGTTCCAAAAGCAAAGCCCGAAAGATCACCTTAAAAACAGCAACTGTAAAAGGTGATTATCAGTATGGCAGCGTCTACGGTCCGTATCTGGACGCGCAGCATCTGGCACAGGTCCGGAGTGTTGTCCAGAGTTTCAAGATCAATTACATCCGTAAAGGAATGTCAGACTATGACAGGGTACTGACTGCATATAATTATCTCCGCAGCAACTGCAGCTACGCTTATAAAGGCTGGCAGTATAATTATGCAAACACCGCCTGGGGTGCATTGGTATATGGAGAAGCACAATGCTCCGGATATGCCAGAGCCATGAAAGCACTCTGTGATGCAATCGGAGTAGACTGCAGATATGTACACGCAGACTCCAAGGCAAGTAACCCAAGCCATCAGTGGAATCAGGTAAGAGTTGGCGGCAAATGGTATATTCTGGATGCGCAGTCTGGCGGATTCCTGCTTGGCAGCCGGACATGGAAGAAAAAGGCAGGTATGTCATGGGATACCAAAGGATTACCAACCTGCAGCGTGACGGATTACAAAAAGTGATCAGAATGGAAAGAGACTTCAGTTAATATGACTGGAGTCTTTTTTGCATCTCAAAATACTTTTATTCTCCGCGGAAAACCACTTTTGCATATCCATTTATCCAATTTTTCCTGGGACAATGCCTCCGCGGAGGAGAAATGTTCTTAATTTTTCTTCCTATTTTTTTCATATTATCTCCAAATGAATTTTAGGAGGTTATTAACAGTTAAATATAAATTATAAAATCATATAAATACATGTTGAGTGTTATAAGATATTAGAGTAGAATATTATTGAAAGGAGTTGATTCTTTGAGTAAATATTATTCTATACATGAATTTTCAAAAATTATAGGCGTATCTGCCCAGACATTACGAAATTGGGATGCCAATGGAAAACTTCATCCGCATCATACTACAGTAAGTGGCTATAGATATTATTCTGATGAGCAACTCAACCAGGTAATAAATGTAAAGCCTAAAAAACGCATTACAATTGGATATTGTCGCGTTTCCAGCCATAAACAGAAAGATGATCTGGAACGACAGATTGATAATGTTAAGACATATCTTCTGGCAAAAGGACAGCCATTTGAGATAATAAGTGATATCGGTTCCGGGATTGATTATAAGAAAAAAGGACTTCAGGAATTGATCAGGCGAATATCTCAAAATCAGGTTGAAAAGGTTGTTGTTTTATATAAAGACCGGCTATTGCGATTTGGTTTTGAGCTGATAGAATATATCGCTTCACTTTATAATTGTGAGATTGAGATTATTGATAATACTGAAAAATCCGAACAGCAGGAACTTGTTGAAGATCTGGTTCAGATAATCACAGTATTCAGTTGTAAATTACAAGGAAAACGAGCGAATAAAGCTAAGAAACTTATCCGTGAACTGATACAGGAGGAAACAGATGGTAAAAGCCATAAAAGTAATGTTGATACCAAACAATGTACAGAAAACTAAGATGTTTCAGTACGCAGGTGCTTCAAGATTTGCTTATAACTGGGCTTTGGCCAGGGAAAAAGAAAATTATGAAAAAGGTGGCAAATTCATTTCAGATTCAGAACTCAGAAAAGAATTTACAAAGCTTAGACATTCTGATGAATACGCATGGTTATTAAATATTTCAAATAATGTAACCAAACAGGCAATCAAAGATGCCTGTACTGCGTATAAGAACTTTTTCAAGGGTTTGCAAAAATTCCCAAGATTCAAGTCCAGAAAGAGATCAATGCCGAAGTTCTATCAGGACAACGTTAAGATACGATTCAGTAATACCCACGTTAAATTTGAAGGCTTTTCCTCCAGCAGGAAGGCAAATAAGCAAAAAATGAATTGGGTAAGACTTGCAGAACATGGAAGGATTCCGACAGATGCTAAATATATGAATCCGCGAATATCCTTTGACGGATTGAACTGGTGGATCAGTGTATGTGTAGAATTTCCTGACTGCAGGGAAACACTTAATGATGACGGAGTCGGCATAGACCTGGGAATCAAAGATCTGGCTGTCTGCTCTGATGGAACTAAGTATAAGAACATCAATAAGAGTCAGAAAATAAAGAAATTAGAAAAACAGAAACGCAGATTACAGCGTAGTATCTCTCGTTCTTACGAGAAAAA